>Ga0123342_1000206_pt1 | contig 82044 bp, 62 predicted proteins | sample Turbeawhitnodule_FD_89960 | JGI IMG/M metagenome (GOLD analysis project Ga0123342, IMG submission 89960) | Root nodule microbial communities of legume samples collected from Mexico - Turtle bean Mexico white nodule | ecosystem: Host-associated > Plants > Roots > Nodule | place: Mexico: Nepantla... | reverse complement strand
TTGGTGAATTCCCCAAACCAAAGTCCAGACACAACCCATAAAATCTCAATCTCTACTATCATCTGCCCTCAAGATTGGACAGCCAACCTTTGCAGATGCTCAAAGAAAACTTGAAGGCTCACATCATCAGTGAAGATTACATCCGAACCAGCAGACATTTCGTGTGCATTATTATAGGTTGCTGAGGGATTCAGTTTTGCTAATAAAAATCTAGCCTGTTAAAACATCAATGAAAACAAGTAAGTTTCTACACGACTACAAATCTAAACTTGGTGAATCAATGAAATAAACAAAAAAACTGTTAATAATATGATATGTGGTGGAAGGGGAGGAAAAGTATCTGTAACAGTTAATGAAGACAAATAACACTCAAACTGGTCTTGGTAAACTATACTGACCTGGGAACCGTGCTGGTCACACACTACCAATCTAGGAACTGGGAACCGCTCTCTAATTATCATTTGGGAATCATCATGTGGAGCTCTTAATAGTTGTGCAAATGCCTGAGCCATATATTAAAGTTATTAGCAGAGCAAGAAAAAATATTAATTACAAAAATGGCCCTGAATAAAATAACATTCAAATAAATCTGAAGAAACTTTAACTAGAATAGAAGGATATATTATAAAATCTAAGATCAATCATAATTTGCAGGTAAACAATGATTTCTTTGGCAGGATGTGACAAAGCACAGACCTGGTGTTCTGGCTGGTCCTGGTATCCCAAGTTGCGCCATTGAGCTATTGTCATCCCATGAAAAATAACCACACTAAAATATGAATCTAGCAACAAAATCCGGTCTGCAGCAATCGAGGCCACATCTAACAATGCTGGTGCCGGTAGTGAATTAAATGAATATGCTATCAGTGAAGGCTGAATCATAACAGCAGCATTACTAATATTTTCCCTGTTTAACAACATGCGGAAATATGCAGTCTCGTCTGGACTGTTGTTAAAGACCTGCCAACACCCAAGAAGTTAAAGAAAGTTCGAAAAGCAGGACTGGAAGAAAATTACAACAAAAGCTACCTGTACAAACTGTGAGCGACGCAGATTGAACATAAACTGAGGGAAAAGTGAAAATGATGGGTTTAATGTAAAAGATGACGGATCATCCTTGCGATAGTCACCAAACTTAGAACAGAGGCGAATGAGAAACCGATCCAACCACCGTGTAGCATCGAATGTTTCCTGATCAAGCGAAAATGTATGGTTAGCAAGGGATTTGTATATAGAAAGTTTTACTCTAAAAAATTTGCCACAGATATGATAGAGAGAATAACATTCATAAACTAATAAAATTTAATTTTGAAAATAAAAATCATACTCAATACAGCAACACAATTGCTGTCCCAGAAACAGTATATTTTGTCCACAAACTGCAAATTACAGCCTAGTTGCCTAATTCCACCGACTATCATAAGATATATCTTAATGTATAACTTTCATCAGTTATTTTCTATGAATTACTCCAATAATGCTGTTTCTAATAAAGAGCTAATACATAATTACTAATAAATGATAAGTTAGTTTGTATCGCTTGCACTCCTAATAGTAACTGTCTCCAATTTAACAATGGGTCCTTCCTAACAAACCCACTTGATTCTTGTTCCCATCACAGTACATGCCCAACAACCAAGGATTTGATATTTGATAAACTGGTTATTTGCAGCGAGTTGTGAACCAAACATTTATACACGTACATACACCTTTCATCAAAACATCAATATAAACCTGTTCTCCCAATTTTAGGTTTTCCTATAATCACATTTGAATAAAGATATTATATAATTTACTAAAGCTTGAGAAAATAAATCTTAATGATCTTAAATTATTTTAGGAATACCAAAGAAACGGGTAATAACACTACTTGTGACTTACCTCACTCTCCATTTTTAGAGAAGCAAATCTAGCCATTACAACTGCTGCGGTTTCTTGGTCAAATCCTTGAACCAATTCCTGAAGAGAAAAATTATATAAGTAATTAAAAACCCTGTATTTATCAATTTCGTTGTCAATAAATAATTATCCTACACGGAAAATAATGCATATGTAGGAACTAAACTAATTCAATACAGTTTATTACATAGATATACACAATGAACACCCATAAATGAGAATAAATTTGGATAGATATCAGCATATGACATAACATGAGAGTCAAACTTGACAATTGAATGCAAGAAACAAGAGTAAAAAGCTAAAACATTAAAGCTTTCTTAATATTATGATAAGTGTAGGCGCTCCAGATATTACTTTGTTAATGACAACAGACAAACATCCACCAAAGATATAAAAAAGGCTGAAACTACCTCAGAGCTAACAGTACTATCTACCCATCTCCTAGTTACTGTCGTGACACGAAGCACTGATTGACCAGTTGGGTCCTGGTAACTGCAATAAGAACATGAGCATTAATATGCAATGCCTAGGGCATACATTTAATTAGGTACGAAATAGTACATATATCATATTGGTGGAAGTTATGTGACAACCTTGTAAGGAACTGTAGGTACAACTGTGGGTTGACAGCACCTGGGGTGTTTGCCCGATCACTTGATGAAAGATCAAACATCACAGTCAAGCACGTGCTTTTGTCAAGGCCACACATCTTCCATGCCGTTGTGTTTCCCTCTCCTATAACAGAATCAGCAACAGAAGGCCCTTTCTGCAGTACGATTATAACCATCAAAATCCAGAAAAAAAACACATTGATTCTGTCTTAGTTCTGTTGCTTTGATTGACCTACTACCAACTCCGATTCCAGAGTTAATAAGCAGCACAGAAATAAGAGTTTCAAACAAAAGAATATCCAACCTTTTCCAAGGAAGTGCAAGGCCCAATCACTCCCTGAATTTTGATTTCCTTGGAGCAATTTATCTCCAGGGTTCCACTGAAACATAAAAAGAGCTGGCAGTGAGTACATCTGATGATAGATAAAGAAAAAATGTCTGAAGTAAATAAGAGATAAGGGAAGAGAAAAATGAAAACACATTAACAAAAGGGAATATGTCAGTATAACATTCAAAATGAACGAATTCTCACTTGAAACAAAGACCAAGAGACTGTTCCCCATCCTCAAAAACTCGCTTAAAAGAGTCCTTGAAGACTGAATGACCAAAACTTTCAGACAGGACAACAAGACCACCAGTTCTTTCAACCGCAACTTTAATTTCTGCAACTCCAACCTTTATATTTAAAGCATTCATGAATCAGCACAAGACAGAAGTAGATCCTAATTGTTTTTCATTGTAACATTCTGAGAAAATTACAAACTCAAATTCATGCATGCCCACTGCATAATATAACAAGAACTTTCTTGCATACCCACAATAAAGTCAATCACAAAAATAAAATAAAATAACTGAAATATTACCAGATTCTCTTTTAAGCAGAAAAGTAAATGGAAATCATGATGCCATCATACAATCACCCAGATGGATGGAAGGGACACATTAATAAACCACACTGAAATATAGCTTCACAGGTCATGTAGCCAAGCGTTGCCAATAATAGGGAAACAGATTTAATTTGGAATATGTCATCAAATAAGCCAGTAAAAAGTGTGCATAACTACACGAATCTACTTAGTCCGTCAGTGTAAAATAAGATAATAAGGTGTTTTATGAAATTAAATTAAGAGAAAAGGCACTTGATAATCAGAACTCACTACGTGCTTCAAAGTCTCACTTTCTGATATCTATCAGCAGCACTGCAAGTGAAAGAATTTATTAGGTATGAGAATATTAGTACGCTGGCACTAACCTGATCAAGTGCTGATGCAAAAATGTCTAAAACGTGACCCTGGGTAACCAGCTGTTTAGCGAGACCCTCATAAAACTTGACTGCTTTCTTGAAGTATGATGCCGCATCTTTATCAAGATCTTTATGAGAGCGCACTGGGTCAGACAGATCCTTTGAAACAATCTGCATAGCAAAGAAATTTGAAATCTAAACCACCAGAAACACTCAATATACACAAAAGCAAGCATAGCATTAACCCCGTATTCAAAGTTTCCCATAAAATCTTTAGTCCTTTCACCTCAAAATTAAGACAAAGAAAAGAATTGCCCCCATTTTATTCTTTGTCCAAAATCCCGAAGACAATTGACTGAAAAAATCAAATCTTAGGAATATCCTAAAAAACAGTAACAGCAGAATGCCTAATTCCTCACCTCCTTTGAAACAACTATAACTATAGTTTTCAACATCTTTCAAAATATTTTGCTTCTAGCAATTGACAAAACACAAATATCAACATTGTGCACACCCTAAGCCAATTTTAAGAGCTGTGTCTCCCAAAGAAAAACACCCCCCATGACACTTACACGCTGCCAAGTCACATACCGCTAACCATTCCTAAAATCACATACTCCTAACATAAAATTTGATAAATGCTGAATACCCCAACACCAGCTCAATTTCCATTACCCTAACAAAGAAAATGCCATCCAAATCCAATTACACAACAAATAACACAACAGCAATTTACCGCCCCAGGTCCTTCCGTGCACGGCCCCCCAACCAAAGCTATGATTCTAGCGCCAGTCCCCGGATTACAAGCACTCAGCAACCCCGCAGCAACGCTCAAAGCAACCCCAGTACACCGCGCAGGGCGGCGCCCAGGCGGAACCGGCCACTGATCCGTCTGCAACTCATCCAACAGCTGCAAAAAAAACACAAGCAACCAATCCGTAAACCATACACAGCATTGAAACCACGAGACACTAAAATCCACAAACAAATACCGCATTGAGAGTATATTCACACTCAGAAGCAGGCAACAAGAACCGCGTGATGCCGGAGCTGGGGAGTCCCCCGACACTGGCGCCGGGGACACCAGCGGGCGTCTTGTGAGGCCTCCTCCCGGCAGTAGAAAGGCCCAGCTGATCGAGAACCTGATCGGCGGGAATCTCCTTGGAGCCGCGGAAGACATAAACCTTGGACATGTCGGAGAAGCCCAATTCATGAACCTGGACCTGCGTGCCGAAGGACACGAAGCCGACGAGGGCGTTATCGGGAAGAAGGCCAATGGCGCGACGAAGCGCGGATTTGAGAAACTGGATCTCCTCCTCGATGAGACAGGTGTCGAGGAGGAAGAGGAAAACGGGGGAAGGGTTGAGGGAATTGGAGAGGGGGAGGATGTACTCGACGGTGGTGTATTGGGGGTAGAGTTCGCCGGGGAAGTTGGTTTCGGAGATGGCGTTGTAGTGAGGGGGGAAGTGGTTGCGCTGGTAGCAGAAGGGGCAGATCCAGATCTTGGCGGTGAAGTCGACGCGGGCGAAGGGGTTGAGGGCGGAGGAGCAGGTTTTGCAGCGGAGAGGGGCGTACTGGAGGCGGGGGATGTCAGGGTGGGGACGGATGAGGGCGACGGTGGCGGCGAGAGGGATGACGCACTTGCTGGATTCGACCTTGGTGCGGGGCCACACGTTCCACGTCATGCGCACTCCGTCGACACCCTCGGGATCTGGGCTCGCCATCTCCGACATCCTCGATCACTCACCCGCGGCACCGGCAACTGTATTTCCCACGGAAACAACTCTCTCACACTCTTCGCTCTTCAATTTTCAATTCTCCCTGCTTTTCTCTGAATTCAACTCCTCTCTATTACTTTATTCTTCTTCTTTAACATAACACATCCATTTTTATTTTTATTTTGACCTTTTAGGGTTTATTCGGTTAATAATTTTCTTTTTTTATAAAAAATATTATTTTTCTTTGACAATCTTTATCTTACATAACATTTACTAATACATCACGAACATTAATATAATCTGTATAATTTTTAAAATTAATATTCGAAAACACAGATTTATATATTATATAATTATGAATTATATAAATTAATTATAAAAAATATTTAAAATATAAATTTTTTATTATTATAATTATAATAAAAATAAAAAAATTATATAATAATTTGAGTTTTTAAAAAATTAATATTTTTTTTTTAAATTTATTAGAATCATGTTATAATTATCAAAAATTTAACAAATACAAGTATCTGTCCTAGATTTATATACTTCTTATAATAAAAATACTTTTTTGTCATTTTCTATTTTTGTATTGAATGAATTAAGTTTTTGCGAATGCCAGACGTTATATTTTTAACAAATATTTATTCCAATGCTGACAAATGTATTTGTTTTTAAATAGTTTTTATGGTTATTAAATTGTAAGATTATATTTTATGTTTGGTATCATAAGATAGTTAAAATTAATAATATTAGGAACTGAAAATCTAAAAATTTAATACAAAATATAAAATGCAATTATATGTTTGGGTCAAAGCCGTCCCCAGGCATTCAATTGACGAAGGTCACTGAATGGAATAGTCGTTGAAGTCCTCTGTAGGTAAATTTTTTATTTTGGTTTTTCTCACTTTTAACTTTTATATGTTTTTATTTCACTTAGTCCCAATTTTCTTTTTACCTTCCTCTCATTGTTTTAAAAAAAATCAATTTGATCTATTTTTTAAAATAACCAATCAATCAAACAGTTTTCATCAAATTCAATGCAACACGAATGTGGCAATAACATGGTTCCTTGATATGAATATCAGCATACTTCTTCTCTTCACCTTTCCCATTTCATACTCCAAACTTCCACTATCAGAGACTTTGTCGTGTTTGAAAACGGAATTTCCTCCTCTATGATTCCTCCTTCAACCATGGTCAATATTTCTTCCTTTTTTTGTCATAGTTTTCGACCTTAACTTCTCTCATTGTCAAGTAATCCTTCAACTGTGAAGGTGTGGGAGATGGAAATAGAGATAAAAAAAATGAACATGGAAAAGAAGTTGAAGTTATTCGGAAAGGGTGAGTGATGAGATGGTAAAAATAATCATCATTTCAACAAGTGATCTTTAATTAGACATTTTGAAGATGTTGATGGAATAAATTACCATACTTAATTTTCATAAGTAATAATAAGACTAAATTAAAAACTTTCAAAATAATAAGATGAAAATAAGAAAAAGCTTTCACTAGTAAAATGGAATAATCTATTAAATAGGATACTAGTTTCATTTTCAAAGATAACACAACCATTCATAACTTACACCATAGTTATCTCATATTCGATGACCAAACTCTGTCAAGTAGAAGGTCAAGTGTTCACTTATTCACAGATAAATCGGATGATTAGCCTGACTGTCTCTTTGTGACATCATTGTCAGAATCTAATTCCCACCAAGAACCTCTGTCATCCTTATAGACATCATCAACTTCATCACAGGTATCTTCAAAATTATCATCTTCAGATGTTTCAGCAATGGTATCATCCACATTGAATTTCTTTTCATCCGCATCTGGGTTACATGTCCAATCTATCCTCTTTAAAATATCACGATCCTTCCATTTTTTTACAACTGAAACAGCCTGTTTCTTAGCCTTTCCCATCAGAATTTCCACCCAAGAAAAGGCAGTATCAGCAGTCCTCTTCAAGACACCATCATCAATATCCCCAATGACAACCGTCTTGAGACATCGCTGCCTTGCTTCCTTTATCACATCGACAAAATCAGAATCATCAGACACAAGAACCACACACTCAACCTGCCTATGATCCATGACATCCACAATGTGGCTTTGCAATGCTCGATCTGCAGCTTGTAGCTTATCAGACACAGTTTGAACCCAAAACCCAGCCCGTGTGAGCTCATCTGCCAAACCATATCCCACTTTGGGTGTGAGAATAGCACTTGCAGCCTTCTTGTACTTTTCCATTTTCATAGAATACTTAGCCACCAACTTCACCCTCCTGCTCCCTCTAGCAGACTCAATCTGGCTCATCCTTTTCTCGTGCTCGCGCTCATGCAGTTGCTTGAAATGGTTGACAAGCTTGTCATTAGTATGAAACTTTCTCCCACAAACCCGACAACGATAAGGTTCATTTCGCTTGATGACACCCTTGTTCTCTAAACGATGCAACTTTTCCCTCTCTTCCCTTTTCTCCCGTACAGATTGAGGAACATGACTAAAGGTGTGGCTATTTGCATAAGCCACCATGTACCGAACAATCCCAAAGGAAGATGCAGCTATTCTCAGCTTATTGGCAACTTCATAAGGTGGGATTGCATTGGGTGGTCTATTGTCCAAGTCCCAGAAAAGTCCCACCCTGTTTGGCTTCTCGTTTGGATTCAATTTCTGATTTTTACCCCATTCTGACCCAGAATGATAATATCTCAAGTCACCATATATATGCCAGCATGTAGCTTCCAGTGATAAAAAGAAAGTGCTACGAAATCTGAAGATTCTGAAAGGGATCTCTGTTCTTCTATAACTTAAATAGCTTTTAAAAGTAACCATGGAGACCAAATAACGACATCCACGAGCTTCTTGACTTAAATGTCTACAAATTTGCACCTGAATGAAACAAAATGTGTTAGTAACTGCAGCAAATCATCACAAATAAGTCAACTATAGATGACAAATTTCCATGTGTTATAACTCAATTTGTAAGAAGTTTGCAAAGATCAATGGAATTAACACTCTTCAAAATGTAGAGAGTGGAATGAAGGCCAAAAAATACAGCTCAAGTCATTTCAATATAATCAGGCCTTTACAACACCCTGTGAAAAGCATTTAAAACAGTATCAAGTCTCACACCACTGAAGCAGAAGCTGCTAGAATAAATAAACAATAAGATAGCTTAAACGAAATTATAAAATGAACATTTATCACCCTTGCTAAGAGTCAAGATCAAGTGAAACTTTGAAATGACACCAGACCTTCTTTGATCAAAGAATCTACACCCAACACAGCTTAGTTCTCATTTTCCTGATTGTTACGAGTTAATTTAAATACAAAGTAACAAATCACTATCAACACAATTGTGAAAAGTGTGTGCACTGTCCATTTTTGAAGGCCACTATATTCACTTAATATGATATTTTAGAGTTATAGCAACTCTTAGCTTCACTTTTTTCAAAACTTCTACAACTTTGTATCTAAAAGAAATGTGTCTACAAAGTTTATGAACTGTGTCAACTTTTCTTCAGCAAGCTGAAGCACACAAAATGGCCTTCCAAGCCCTCACTTTCTTCTATCACTTTCCACTAACTTACGAAAATTTCTCAATAATACATCTTAAGAAAAGGAGTGCAAATGCCTAATATAATATAAAGATTTTTATACTGAGTGTAAAAAAATGATACTCAAAATTAATCACATATCATCTCAAGTATGTGTAATAATTATAAAAGTTAACAAACTTATCATACATGACAATATGTGATTAGATCAGAGTAAAGACTAACAGTGAGTTCTAATTAAATTACAAAAGTAAAAAAACTTATCATACATAGCAACATGTGATTGAATAACAGTGCAAAAAACTGCAAGTACATTCTAATTAAACAATAATAGTAATACGAGAACTCGATTGCGTGTCTGAGTAACTGTTTTGTTTTCATTTTTCATTTTAGGCGGAAATCAAACGAAGCAATAAATGGCACTAGCACTAGGTTTTGAACGGAGGAATCGTGTATATAGGTTTTGAATGGAGGAAATATGAATGTAGGTTTTGAAGTAAAACGGTGTGTATGCGAAATGCGAAAGGAGTACCTGAAAGCGAGAGAGAACAGAAGCAATAGAGAGAGCGATGCTATGCTTCTTCTCTGCGACCTGAAAGGAAAATCACACAACAAAAAAGCTAACAACAACAGCAATAACACCACTTCTAACCAATTTCCATGAGAAAACTGAATTTATTTTACCATCAGAACTTTTGGGAATGGGAGGCGCCATCGTTCTATTCAGTTCTATTCAACTTCTCTCTGCTTTAAACAACAAAAACCAGTATCGGGATTAATAATGTGCGCTTCGTCGGCTATAAAATATTTTTTAAATAATAAAATATTGATAAAGCTAACTCAAAATAATTTTTAAATAATAAAATCTACACCTATATATAAGAGGATTCCCCTCTTAACTGCTCTTAATTTTTTTTTCTATTTTATCCTTATATTAATATTTAATTTTATTATTATATTATGGTCATTGTGTCATTTCTTATTCCCCTCTTAACTGCTCTTAATTTTTTTTTCATTTTATCCTTATATTAATATTTAATTTTATTATTATATTATGGTCATTGTGTCATTTCTTATTCCCCTCTTAACTGCTTTTAATTTTTTTTTCATTTTATCCTTACTTAATAATTTATTGTATTTATTTATTTGGTTATTTGGAGTGGAGAAAGTGGAGAGATTGATTAGTTACTTTTCTGTTTTAAAAAGACTTTCTTCCCTATGAAATAAAAAATTAAAGATATTTGTAATATTTTGTGGACCACTTTAACAGAAAAGTGGAGATTTGGTACGTTACTTTTCTGATTTAAACTAATATTCTTTTTTTTATTAAAATTGTAGAATTTTAAAATTGACTTAAAGAAACAAATTTTATGATTCTCCCCTACACATACACATAACCCACGTATCCTACTTCTCACTTTCTCTCTCCTATAGGTACCCACTTCCCACTTTCTCTCTCCTATATAGGTACCTACTTCTCACTCTTTCTCTCCACTACGCATAACACATTCTTTTTTTTACCATACTTCTCACTTTCTTTTCTCTTTCCTTTTCACTTGTAAAATCATACTTTCATTTCTTTGATTAATCTTTGTGAAACCCTAATTTGACATTTGTTTCATGAAATTGTAATTGAATTCAACATAATGATGATGATGATAATGTCATTTTAAATTTTGAAAATTCATTCATTCTCTTTACCATATGTAACTTTTAATTACCGTTCTCCACTATTTTATTAACATACTCTTTAACTGTATACTCTTTAACTTCTAATTTTAATGTTATTAAGAGAAATTGTTTTTGAAAAATAAAAAAATACTAAAGAAAAAGAAATAAAAAATGCGGATACACACTACTCTTTAAATGTATACTCTTTAACTTCTAATTTTAATGTTATTAAGAGAAATTATTTTTGAAAAATAAAAAAATTATTAAAGAAACAGAAATAAAAAATGCGGATACACAGGCACGTCACTGCCTGTATTCCCGCTAGTATTAATAAAGCTAACTCAAAATAATTTTTTAAAATTTAGTAACGATGTTATGATAAAATAATTTCAACGAAATACATAATATTCTAGTGAAATTTTTTCAGAAAAATTATTTACTTATAAGTAATAGGTTCTTTCTCCTTCCACTTTATTATTTAAGATATGCACCCAGCATAAAATTTAAAATATAATATTGTTCTTGTTTTCTTTGTTTATTTATGGATGTAAAAATTCAGAATAATTATTATATATTATGGATTTAGATATTTAGAAGGTCATTTTCGCATTTTATTTAAATTTTTTGATGATCATATCAGAAGTGAGTTATTGGTTCCAAATTTTTATGTCCAGAATGGTATTGAGGATTCGATATCCGAAACTCATTTATATTTACTTAAGGATCTTGGGATTTGAAATGTCATTTATGTTGTCCAAATAAGATTCTGGATAGTCAAATGCAGAGGTGACATTATTTTCGAACTTGAATATCCAAAACTTTATAATTTAATTTATGGATATGAACAACTAGGACACAAAGTCTTTTAAATCATTAAGAATAAAACAAACATTAGTAAAGAGTGGTTCAAATCAAGAACACATTTTACTTCATTTGGTACATCATTTAAAAATATATAATTTATAATAAATATTTTGAACACATTTTACTTCATTTGGTAGATCATTTGAAAATATATAATTTATAATAAATATTTTGAACACATTTGATGTATCTATAGAACTTTTTACTTCATTTGGTAGGATCATTTGAAAATATATGATTTATAATAAATATTTTGAACATAATATTATATTTTAACACCAAAATCGCAACCAAAATTATGTATCTATGTATATATAGGTGAAATCATGATTAAAAAAGATTAATGAAAGCAACCAAAGCACATACATAATAAAAAAAGTTTAAAAAAAAAAAGATATTAAGTTTATTTAATTCAATTATTTACCCTTTCCAACCCAAATTTCAGCTATTGAGAAAAAAATGAAAATGTATTAATGATAATAATTTCATAAATTGGAATTAAGAATACAAAGAATGAAGAGCTGCATCATCGACTTTGCAACCGACAATCTCTATCAGGTAAATGTTGTGCCTACTCAAAATAGTTTTTAGAGTGAGGGATGAACGGGAGACAAACTCGTTTATGCTCACAAAAAGTAAGAACCAAAGAATACAATAATTTTTTCAAATCATATATGAACAAATTAATACAAATGACACATTGTAATGTGATGATATATTTATATGTTACATCTATCATAACCAGAGAACCATGATGGTTCTGCTAGTTTTGCAAGCTCGCCATACTCTGCATTATTGTGAAATGGCTCAAACTGATCATTAAAACTGTTTTGCTCCTTTGAGTCGTCATAACTGGGCATGACGACATCGTCATCATAAGTTGGCCGTACTGATTCCTTCGGCAAACGTGCTTCTGCAAGGAGCTCATTGAGTGTGATAATCTCCTTCTCGTGCTTCTTCTTCAACTTGTCAATTTGTTTGTAGGCCTTGGCAGCTTCCTGTTCTGCATCCATAGCCCGTTTCTGCAAATTACATGTTAGTCAACCCAACTGACCCAGCTGTTTAAAAATTTCACCACTACTAGAGAAAATATTCATCATCAACTGCAGCAAATAAAGACTTCAAATTTCAAAAGTTAATCGTAGGAGCCAGTTTCTGCAAATTTCATGTTGAAAAACTGACTGAGCTGTTTAAAAATGTCACTACTACTAGAGAAAATATTCATCATCAACTGCGGCAAATAAATTAAATTGAGTTCAACGTCAAAAGTTATGACTATCATTTTCTCAATTTCTTGATGGCTTGAGAGCGAATAAGAAGACATGTTCACAAGAAATGCCAATAAACAATTTAGTCCTGAACAAACTAGGAACACAAGTTTTCTTGTTAGGAACTAAATTATATACAACTATCATAAAAAATTACGATGCTATGATGTTGACAGAAACATGGAGGCGGAGAACAGTGCTGGGGGGAAAAGCATCCAATACTAGTGAAATTTTAATCATAGCAACTAGACATAACAAAAGGTCATTCAGTTAATAAAACCAAACATGGAGGTATTTTGACTTGTTGCTAACCTGTGCAGTAGTGACAGTTTCTTCAGCCTCTTTAAGCCGCAAAAGCAGTTCACCAGCAGCTTGTACTGCTTCTGCAGTGTCCTTCAACTGGGACTGTAGGCCCTTATTTTCATCTCTTAAGATTCTCCGTTCTTTTTCTCTTTCTGCTTTTAAAGCTGAAATTTCAGCAGCAAGGGCATTTATGAACTTGGACTCTGCACCTCTTACTCCTGCTCTGGAAGCCGCTTTCTTGACATCCTCAATTCCATCTTGGATCTGTCTATGCCTTGCAAGCAAATGGATGTGTTTCTCTTCCAAATCTGCATATTGTTCTAAAAGTCTTGCATGCCCTTCTATAGCCATGTGAATGGCTTCCTGAAGCTCCTGAGTACACTGCCTCTCAGCATCTAATTCCCGCTTCCTCTTTTCAGATAGCAACCTGCTACTTTCTAGCTCAGCTCTAAGTTCTTCAGAAAGAGAAATCCACCTGCTTTCTGCCTCTGTCCATTTAATTCTTTCTTGTTCAAATTGTGCTAGAATTTCATTTGCTTCATTATTCTTCTTGTATGATGCTAGAATTTCATTTGCTTCAATATCGTTCTTGGATGATGTTTCATTTGCTTCAATATCGTTCTTGGATGATGCAAGAATTTCATTTGTCTCATCTTTCTCATCGGTCAAATCTGGAATGGCAGTGAGGGTTGCTGCCGTACTGGGATCACACGAGTACGTCAATTGCAATAACGGATATTGCTTCCTTGATGATGTGGATGAAGAGTCAATATAAAATTGAAGCTGGCTTCTCAAACTTTGTATCTCTTCCATCAGTACTTCTCTCTCCCCAAATTTGTAGAAATTTTGATACTTTTCCAATTCATCTTGCACAGTTTTCAACTCTATCTGCATCTTCAAAACTTCTGGATGATTCTCGTACTTATCCTTCAACAGCTGTTGATAGTAATTATACATTATGAGCATAAAATATTAGACTATTGTTCATAAATGTGAAACCATAAAAGAACATATTTCTACCTTGTGTTCATGGTTAAGTGCCTCTAGTTCTTCCACCATGAACTCTTCAGTGGGTAAAACACCATCCACTAGGCTCTCAAGACGAAGAATTTTATCTTCCCTGGTCTGTGCAATTATAGCATTGCATTCCATCTCATGCTTGTACTGTTGCACCTACAAATACAAGGGAGGCATTCATTAACAACAACGTACACAAAAAACAATGATATGGTTCTAGATAAAACAGAGAATTTTACCAGGCGATTAAGCTGCATTATCTCAGAAGTCTGCTTGGCACAAAACTCTTCAAGTGCCATTTCTCTCCTTATAGATTCTGCCAAAACCTTTTCTACTGCCTAAATAACAGAAGTAAAAGGAGTTATAATTGATATAATAAATTCAGGTTCTACATAAGAAAAGCAATTGAATTTTTACACCTACTTTGAGTACTTGCTTCTTTGGCTTATCAGCAAACCCAGGGCAATCGAAAGGTACTAACTGTAGGTTTGAGTTATTGTCAGTGTTGTTCACATCAAGTTGTGCTCTGCTTTTACAATTACTACAGGTGAATAAAACAGAATCTTCTACAACATCATCATCAAGAGAAGTCTGCAGGCCCACATCAACTTTGTCAACTGGAAAAATTAATCTAGATTTTCTTGGCCCTAATGAAAACCTATATGCAGATTGCCTCAAAGCTGAATTGCGTTGGTAACTATCAATAATTTCAAGACCATGGCGTATGCTTGCTGCTAAATTTTCTGTTTTATTTAGGAAATTTGGAGCTGTCTGACTAGAACAGGCCGAATATGAGTTTTTCTTGTTGCTAGTTTTTATTCCCAAATCTTTTTCAACATGAAGATCACTCTCAGAAGGAGACAACCCTGTTGATGTCCTCAGACTTTTGCAGCTGGTACTGATTCTAGGTGAAACACTAGGAGCTGGGGATTTAAGGATTGGGGATAAATCACAAGCAACTACGCAGAGGCTGGCAGGTGAGACACAATTCATTGCTGCACTAGGAGAATCACTGGGCACATCTGGGGCTGAAAAACCAGCAAAACTTCCAAGGTCAGACTCACCCATAGTACAAGAGAAACGGTTTCCTACCATTTCACATGATGATTCTTCACTAAGATTTTTACTGCCAGGCAAACCAGGTATATTTTTCTCCTCACTAGGTTGAGTCAAATCCTGATCATCAGTGTTCATTCCATTGTCATTATCAGCTACAGTATTACAATTACTCAGCATAATGGCTTTGCAGGAAACTTCATCATGGTCCTCAACACCTTCCTCATCAATTTCCATCTCCTCATCACCATCTTCATCAAGACGGGGTAATGGTGGTGGTCGATTCAGGCTGGATTGTAACAAATTCAAGCTTCGCCGGATCCAAGCTGCTGAATGACCTCCATTTGAGTCCATTGTGTTGTAGCCATTTGCTTTCATTCGATGGAGCTCATCCTGTCGATATCATACACTTCTAAGTTATTTCAATTTCAAAACAAAGAATGGAAAAACAGAAGGTGATTTAAAATTTTGAAAAAACAAAATATACCCTTAGTTGCCGTATCACTTGCCGCAAGTGCTTCACATCTTCTTCCATGACTTCATTAACAACTGCCTTGTTCTTGATAGCTTTGGCACGTTGCGCAAATCTCAGTGTACTAAATGTTTCACTCCTACAACTGCAGGACCAAGCCATTTAAAAATTCTGTAGTGCAGAAGGATTAGAAGGTAAAATAATTTAAATGACCAGTGCTTCACATACTACCTTTGCGCTGGAGAAATAGCACAAATCATTGCTAATTTTGCATTTCCTCCAAGAGACTCCTGCAACAGAAATGTTAACCTCGAATCTCTATAAGGTATATGCCGCTGCTTTCCTGTTTGAGAGACCTCTGCAAGAATATTTATCAAATTCCTGCAGTACAATTTAACCTCAGTAAAGTACTGGCCCCGATAGAAATCCTTGATTCCAAAAAACACTTGCATCTCTGTCATAATCTAGTTTTGTCATTTCCTCATTTTACTGGTCTAAATTACATTCATAGTGTCCTAATAACATTAAGAAACTGTAACTTCAGTACGGAACTGTCCTTGTTAACATTTATCCTAGCACCTGAAGCTTGCACTTCAGGATACCATGATATTTGGCTTATTTCTGAGGTTGCATTAAAGCCTCGACAAATCACATACAAGATTTTCTTCTTTCTTGTGTTTCTGGCTTGGTATTCACCATTTGTAATTATCTTTAACACTGATATTTTCTCACAGTATAATACACTCACAAGTTAAACCATACCCAAGCTGTGAGAGTGATCTATTAATATTCCCAGCTTCTTTCAATCGCTCTCCTGCAGCACCTGTTGATTTTTGTCGTTCTGAACCAGCTAGATCAACAAGATTGATCCTACTTGTTTTAAATCTGCTCACACCATCTGCTGCACTCTGCAAACATGAATTTACTTCAAAACACCCTCCAGAAAAGTTCTTTTGGCAAACAATTGCTGAGAAGAACAAATTCACGATGAATAGATTTCTTAAGCTTTCAATTGCAACACCCTGAATTTTCATATTAATCTAGTTTAATCAAACCCTTTAAGTTGTCTGAACTAGCATAGGATCTATTCTTCTATCATATAATATCAGCAGTCCACTCATTATTACTAAGAGTGCAGATTACTGGACAATTTCCATGTCATGAGATAGTGTATCACCTTGCATCGAGATTCGACTACACAAACTAAAACAGTGTGCGAGCGGGAACTCTCCGAATTTATACTGGTTGCACCGGTTCTCCTGTTCGATAATCCCTGCATTATGAAAGGCAGATGACAGTAAAACACGTTATATGAAAAACGTTTGAAGCAGAGTTTCTACACAAATGTGCTTTGAGAGACTCTTTACTCTTCCAGAAATCTTTACAATAGTGAAACTAAAAGTTTAATTTTTAAATAAAATAATATCAATGCAGGACATAAAATCTCTCCATTTTCTTCTGGCAACCAATAAACAACTTCAGTGCTTTCCATTGAGTAACTCATCTTTTAAAGCATAGAAAATTACCAGCTACAAAACAGCAGGCTAAAACTAGTTCCACACTGAGGCTAATGATATTGCCCCTGAAGACTATGCTCAAAATTGAGTCATAAAAGAAAGAAAACATGTGTCTTAATACAACACCAGTGGTAGGGTAAGTGTGACAAATACCTTTATTAAAAGCTGAGTTACATCCTTAATTGAAGACACGGGCTCCTCTGAAAGATTTTCAACATAGACACCAGATTTGACATCTTCTCGAATCTGGACAAACAAAAATATCAGTTCCAGCACAAAACTATGAAGCACGAGAAAAATAATTAACACAGATGGTGTTTTAGAATTTACCTGTAGGTTTTTCTGATTTGGATCCAATAGATCCATGATTTGCTCATTGTATATCTGCAAAAACAATCTTCGTGTTAAATGGACTTAACTGACAAGGTTAAACAGGTCTCAAACAAGGAAGAAGCAATTTAGAGTCAATCAACCTCAAGAAAAGAACAGTTGCACTGATAGTTGAGTTGCTTGTCAGAATGCTTAGTTTGCTCCTGTGCAGGAAATGCAACAGTTAGTAAACGTAACAAAACAGTGCAAACACTCTTCAAATAATTTTACAAGAAACCAAAATTCAATGCTTACTTCATTTATGCGTGCAAATAGTTGCTGGAAAACACGGGGTGCAAGTCCTTGCTGATCATTTTCTTCCAACAAACAGTTGGCAGGACCCCACATTGTGTAAGTCTTCCCACTCCCCGTCTAGCAAGTTCAAAAACACAACATCATCAAACTCAACAGCACTGGAGCAGCAGCGGCAGCAACAGGACAATACTAAAAGTTAAATTAAAAGTCAACGGGAAGAAGAAAACCTGTCCATAAGCAAAAACTGAACTATTGAAACCAGCCAAGCAATGCTCCACCAGTGGCACACCAACGTGTTCGAAAATATCGAGCTGAAAAACAGGATCCCAAAGCGCATCAAACACCGAAATCAATAATTCCGAAGAAGATAAAACCATGGTTTTAAACTGCGGTTTCATCACAGTCCTTGTGGCCAAAATCGCGTTAAGGGAACATTTCTTTCAAGCCAAGGATAAAACAAAAGAACGGCACTGATCATAACTAAAAATAGAAACCCTGCCTGAGTAGCCACAGTGTCAGCAACGGAATCGAAGGTGAAGTTGTGGCCATTGATGGACAACGAATCATTGGAAACCTTCTGAACAGTGGGATCTCCTTCGTCCTTGTCGGGACAGAGCGGCCTCATCCTCACAATAACCTGCAACAAAGGCAAGAAGAGAGAAATCGGAGTTAGATAGAAGGCATCGGAAACCGATAAGTCGAAAACCCTAAAATGAGAAACCAACCTTGACGCCGGAATCGGAGGGCGCGGGGAGTGGATTGTCGGTTAGGGCATCGGCGGCGATGGCGAGCTTGCGCTTGAGAGGGTTGGAAGAAGGTGGTCTCGGTGGCAGGGGGCTCTTGAACATAGCGGGGGAAGGGACGGCGAGATTGGGATCGGAGGGAGGATCATTCTCTTTGGAGGGTTTGTGCTTGCGAGAGGGGCGGTGTTTGGTGGAGCTAGGAGAAGGGGTTGGAGTTGCTGAAGAAGCAAATTCTGCGTCCCTGAGAGGGTTTCTTGGGAGCATGAAGTGCTTCATTTTGGGGCAGAGAGAAGAACACAGAGAGAAGAACAAAGCGAGAACAACACAGAGACCGAAGGAAATGGGTAAGAAGAAAGATGATGGAGTTTGAAAAGAGCCGTTGGGGCGATAGGGATTTGAATTATTAGAGGAAATAGTTGAGAAGAAAGAAAAAAGAATGAGAGAGAAAGAGAATAGAGAGAGCGAAATTAACTTTTTGAATTCGTGTTGGATCTGGAGCGTCTCAGTGGATCCGGATACCCGGAACCAGGATCCGATGGATTCCACTCGGATCTGGAACTTATCACGAGATTATCACGAGATTAGACGAGTACTTAACAAACTTAATATTAAATAAACTTCATTAACAAATACATTAAAAACTAAACAATTGATATAATCATCTCTGCAATATTAATGGAAGTGGATTTTATAAATTTGAATGTCAATAATAATAACACTGTCGTAACTCCTTAGAAGTTAAATTTTTTTAATGTTTAAACTTTTATGATTATTTAAAAATTACTTGATTAATCAATTAAAAGTCAATCAAATCACCACGTGTCTTCTTTTAATGTCACCTAAAATAAAGTATGATGACTTTCCTTTTAAAGATAAATAAGTTATGTTTTTTTTAAACCAAATTTTACCGGTCAGGTCCATACGATTGAGTTGAAGTTCAGTGTCCGGTTAAAACTGACCGATACCACTATATCAAAGTAGAAGACTAACGACCAATCAAAGGTTAAATATTAAATGGTGTATTTTTAATTACTGATTAAATCTTTAATTCGTTCCAATAACAAATCATTTACAATAATTATATAAATAAGCACAAATCTCAAATGATAGGTATGTCATCATCGGGTACTAATTACACTGCATACCGAGTGTCGAAGTCTTACTTGAGTTTCAGAGTACCTTTTGCAAGTATCATCCGAGTTCGGAATTCACGAAGACAAGACGTGGAGGAGCTAAAAATACAAAAGAAATTCATTCGAGAGAAATGAGTGAAGATCAAACCGACCAACCGACCGAAAAAAGGTTCAATAATTATCTTGGTTCCAACTTCGTTCGATAACACAATTTAATTACATTTTTAAAAAAGACAAATAATTTTTTTGTTTGACACAAAAAATATATATTTATTTTCCAAAGAAAAATTATAAGTAACATAAACTATATCAAAATACTAATTTTTTATTGAGATGAAAAAATTGGTTACAAATATAATTGCTAAAATTTGCAAAATTAAGGCATTTTTATCCTGATGTATAGTCATACTTATGTAGTTATATAATCTCAAAAAACAACATGTATAATTAGTGAAGTATAATATTATAAAATATGTAGATAAATTTATACTTGTTAAATATATATATATATATATATAATGTTTCTATAATTAGTTAATATTTTTTTTTCAATTATTAGTGTGTTTTTAAGATAGATTTAAAGGCATAGTTGTAATATTAAGCCACTCTTTTTTAAATTAAGATGTTTTTAATTCTTAAATTGAGATATTTCCTTTCGAAGATAATCAAGATATGTCTTTATATAATCATGTAAATTAACCAATGAATCAGTATACATAATATGTGATATAATAAAAAAGCAATAATTCACATAAATATTTATATATATGAAATAATAAATAACCAATAATAATACATTGAAATATTTGTTTACTACACTGTCATAATCCACCTTTTATGGGTTATTATTTGATATTAATATTGCTTTAATATTAGATTAAGGGTAGTTACATGACTAAATCCTTGTTATAATGGATCTTCAATAAAAAAAAAAAAAATCTATTTTAAATATCGACACTCACTCAATTGACTTGAAAATGAAACCAAGTCATTACTTAGTTCAATAAAATTCAATTATGCAATAATAATATTGTTGTCACTTCTTTTAAGTTAAATTTTCGTAATATTGAAACTTTTATTACCAACTTAAATAACACAACAAGTAGAAAAAGAATCTAATTACAAAATAATATTTAATATTTTAATATAATTAGTTAATTAAATATTTATTTAATTAATTTTGTGCAGTTCACTGATTAAAATTGCATGTATATGACTTAGATTTAAGTGTTTACAAATATTGAAAGTTCTACTGATATGTTAATTGTCTATGACTTGGATTTAAGTGTTTACTCAAATATTAAAAGTTATACTTACTCTGTTAATTTTGCATAATTGAGTTTATTGATGGAGACAAATTATTTTCACTTTTTCATATGATTTTTTTTATGTTGTTGATTGTATTCAAGTGCAACCAAAATTCTGATTTTTATTTATTAAATGTTCAATTTTATTATTAAAAATATATTTTTTAAATAGAGACATTCATATTTACAATCCAAAAATATATTAAACCATTTTAACATTTCTGAATCCATAAATATATTAAAAATTATGTCAAATTTGAAATACTTTTATTAGGGATAATTTTGACATTTCAACATCTCATTAAGGTGCATGTTTAAAACACGAGGGTGCAGAATGAAGGAATCACAAGTTAGGCTGATTATGATAAAAAAAAACAGAAACTAAAGAAAAATCATACTATTTAAATATATTATATTTTATTGATTGAAATGTATCAAAAATCATAAAATTTTATTATCATATTATATTTAGTAAATATATTATATTTTTTACTAAATTTCTACTACTCTCGTTATTATAAAAAAAACGTAAAATCAATTTTCCTATACATCAAACTCTTTTCACCTATTTTTTTTTTTAATCTCATCACACCACTCGTTATTTTTCTCTTTATTCGCATGGTTTGTCATCATAATCCTTTTTTTTTTTTGCTTTTATTCATCATATGTTTATCACTCTTGTCTCTTATTATTATTTTCCTAATATTCGAAAGTGACATACGGTATAAATACATTAACATGAAGTATTTATTTTACTCAACGTACGTGTTTTAAAAGAATAGTCACTTATTTTTCTAATGAATTTAAGAATTCATGAGAAAAGAGTATTACTTTTCAATCATATACACTTTTCTTTTCAAAATCGAAAGCACGAAACAAACAAATAGAAACCACTGCCACTCTCCATGATAATATAGAATAATTAAAAATCAATATTATATATACAATTAATTGTCAACATACTATCAATTAATTCAATTATTATTATTATTGTATTATATTATAGAAAGGCAGTGAATTGGATATATATGAAAAAAAAAATCTCAAAATATCATTTTTAATAATATATATATCACTTGATTATGTTACCACTCACTTACACTGTGTATTTGCTTCTAGCAATGGAAAATATAAGAACGATGAAAAAAAACATAAAAATAAAAGAATAAAACACATAATAACTAAAAATATGTACCTAATCATTCAGAGATTTTCAGCATGATGGATTATTTTTATTTTTTTTATCAAAATTGGGTCTGTTTTAAAAAAAATATAAATTAAGACAAGTCGTGTTAATTCGGCACGATTTTATATGGACAAATCGTCTTAATTAGACACGACTTTGTCATATCATACGGAAGTCGTGCCAACTTGCCACCACTTCTGTCATGTCATACTGAAGTCGTGCCAACTTGACACGACTTCTGCCGCATCATATTTTTTTTTTTAAAAATTTTATTGTTTATATATTGGGTAGTAAGTTATGTAATGTTAAAAATTATTTTGATACATAATTTTTTAAGAGTGTTAGTTTTAAGGAATAAAAAATTGGATAATTGTGTATGAATTATGTTTGGACAATCAGCTTATTCAAACTTTGAGTCATTAACTCCCGAAGACATTGTCGTCGGACATGGTTTCCCACTAGCCAAAAAGTATATTTTGATATTTAATATCTTATGTATGCAAATTTTTTTATATTTAATGGCGCCGGACATGATGCATACACGTTATCCAATTTTTTTGTTAAAACTACCACACTTAAAAAGTTATGTATCAAATTAATTTTTAACATTACATAACTTACTACCCAATATATAAACAATATTTTGTTTTTAAAAAAAATGACGTGGCAGAAGTCGTGCAAAGTTGACACGATTTCAATATATAAACAATATTTTGTTTTTAAAAAAATGACGTGGCAGAAGTCGTGCAAAGTTGGCACGATTTCAGTATAAGTCGTGTCGAATTGACACAAATTACCTAAATTTATAATTTTTTTAAACAAACCCATTTTGATAAAAAAAATAAATAACCCAGGAATAAAAACCCAATCATTCATGTCGCATTAAAATATCTTTCATAAGTATTATTCGAATTCAGACAAAAAGACAAATAGCAGAAGAGCAGAAAAAATAGGAAGATCATTTAAGCATAAAGCAGAAAATATGAAGAGATCATTTAAGAAAAAAAGGTAAATCAACTAAGAAGAGAATCATTGAACTAGTTTTGGTTATTACATTTCACTTCTCTTCCTAATCAATTAATGATGGCATCATCACAGTGACAGCACAGGTAGCTAGCAGTGCATGCATGCATGCATTCTCCACACGTGGCAGTCTCTGAATAGCATGGTGGCTTATCTGTCACTCTCTCACAAAAACACCAAACTCAGAATTACGCATCATGCATGGAGCAGGACCACGCCATGCACCACCATGCCTTGAACCACAACCCAATGGGATATAGATAACTCAATCATTCTCCCCAAACAACAACTCCAAAAACACCTCATCCCTAACAAGTGCCACATTTCGTGTCCCAACCAAACACCCCTCACCAACCTCACTATATATACCTCTCTCATTCCAGCTTTCTCCTTCAACCAAGTTCACCAAACTTCACACAAAAACAACCAAGCTTCTTCAGTGATGGCTGCGACTCTCGCCATTTTCGTCACCTTGCTCTCGCTTCTCTCTTCTGCTTCATGTGCTCGATTGGTCGGGGGGAAGACGGAGATCCCTGATGTCAGAACAAACAGGGAAGTGCAAGAGCTTGGGAGGTTCTCGGTGGAGGAGTACAACAACGGTTTGAAGCTCTACAACGACAGCGATAACGAGAAGTTGACCTTTTCAGAGGTGGTTGAGGCGCAACAACAAGTGGTGTCAGGGGTGAAGTACTACTTGAAGATCTCTGCTACTCACAGAGGGATTCACAAAATGTTCTCCTCAGTGGTGGTGGTCAAGCCCTGGATTCATTCCAAGAAGCTCCTCCACTTTTCCCCTGCATCCACCACCACCACCACCACCAACAACAACCAGTGAAGATTATATAATTAAGATTTGTGCATGCATTCATATATATATATATATATATATATATGAGGTTAGATATGCATGGCGGTATTTGTAATTTCAAGTGAGCTTTTCATTCTCTGGTAATAATTTTTCCTGCATATGCTTTTTGTATGGTGTATGTGGGGAGAACAGCAAATTTCTACTGCAACTTGAAATCTGTAACACATGTATGGCAATGGTGTGTACCAGAGAAAATATTAATGTAACTTTATATGATAAGTTTGTGTTGTAAACTTCTTCTGAGTGTGTTCTGTAACTACTGCAATTGTTCTTTTTCCACTGTCGTTAATTATGTTTGTTCTTTTTTCACTTTTGTTAATGATGTTTTTGGTATCTGTAATCCGCAGCAATACAAGACATAACATGTTTAATTTGTTGAAATTCCTGAACTTATCATTGGATAGCTTCTGCAGAATCTTCGCTTTTGAAGACATGGCCAAAACTCTGTTCTCGGTTATCTTAAGGATGGGTTCTGATATAAGGCCAAATTTTGTTTCTTTCTTTTCCTTTTTAATTCGAACTTTCTGCTGCTCCTTCTCTTTAATTTGATTAAATAGTTCGAACTTTGGTTCCTATCTTTCTATTGTTTAGAGATTTTTTGGATTTCTTTTAAGTTCACTGAGTGTTCTTGATCGTGAATTTATATATTTTTTTAATAATATGTTTGTTTAAAAAATAGAGTTGAAGATTTGGTCCTTTTTGACGAGTTTTAAAGCAAAAGAGATAAAAATTACTTTTTATTGTAGTTCTTTTGAGAAAAATGTTATTCATTAAAAAAATAAAATTAAGTCTTTCTCTTCTCGATTGAAAGTTATACACAAAGTCAGACACATAAAATTATGTCATACAGATTGTTATGTATATATCTAAAATTATTAAGACATATAAGTTATTACTTTTTAATTGTTCTTAAAGAAACTTCAGTATTCAAAATTATATAGGAAGCTACTTCCAGATTTCTAATTGAGGACATAAAACTTGACTTATAAGAGTTTGTTTAAGTTTCTCTACCAAATAATGTTTAAAAAATTATTATTATTATTGCTTTATTGGCTAAAAATAAGAGATCTTACTAAAATAAGGTTAATATATCACAAGTTATTTGAATTTTATATGTAAAAAACAATTTTTATTTTAAAAAACTATAAATCAACGTTTTTAAAATTTCTACAAAGTAATTATTAAATTGTATTCTTTTATTACAAAATAAAGTGTAATATACAAAAGTGATTTAGGAGACATTTTAAAATGTAGACTTTAGATAGCAAATGTTATAACAATTCACAATATATAGTTTAAAGTCAAAGTTAGAATTCCATTTATTATAAAATGTAGGTACTTGTGTTTATAATTTATTCAATTTAAGTTTTAATAAATTTATAAGTTCTGACTAAGTTTTTCAATTTTTGAATTAATTTTTTTATATCATGAAAAACTCCAATGAAACTATTTTTTTATAAAATAGTTTTTGAATTAATATTTACTTTTTGAACATATTTTATATTTGTTTCATATTTTTAATTATTTTGAGTTAGCTTTATTAATCTTTTATTATTTAAAAATTATTTCATAGCCCACGAAGCTCACATTTCTAATACCCTGTTCGAAATCGATGCTGGTTTTCGCTGTTTACTCTCTCTCTTGGCGCAGCTGAAGCAGAGAGAAGTTGAAGAGAACGATGGCGCCACCCATTCCCAAAGTTCTGATGGTCAGAGAAATTCAGTTCTCTCATGGATATTGGTTCCATCTGTGTTATTGCAGTTGTTGTTGTTGTTGTGACCTTTTGTTGTGTGGTTTTCCTTTCAGGTCGCAGAGAAGCCTAGCATCGCTCTCTCTATTGCTTCTGTTCTCTCTCGAAATCAGGTACTCTTTTTCGCATTTCGCATACACATCCTCTTACTTCAAAACCTATATAAATGTTTCTTCCATTCAAAACCTACACACATGTTTCATCCGTTCAAAACCTAGTGGTCGTGCTGTTTATAGCTTTGTTTGATTTCCGCCTAAAATGAAAAATGAAAACAAAACAGTTACTAAAATACGCAATTGAGTTCTCATATTACTATTATTGTCTGATTAGAATGCACTGCAGTTTTTTGCACTGTTATTCAATCACATATTGCCATGTATGATAAGTTTTTTCACTTTTGTAATTTAATTAGAACACACTGACAGTTTTTGCTCTGATTTAATCACTTATTGTCATGTATGATAATTTTGTTAACTTTTATAATTATTACACATACTTGAGATGATATGTGATTAATTTTTCAGTATAATTTTTTTACACTCAGTGTAAAAATGTTATATTAGCTTTAAGTAAAAATTAAACTAAACTTCTTGAAGCACATTATGTAAGCAGGCGTTTACGAGAAGGGGAAGTACGGAAGTTCATGAATTTGACGGGAAGTTTCTTGGGTCGCCTGCATATTTTAAAGTAACATCCGTTATTGGGCACGTATTCAGGTTTTTTTCTTATCTTTTTTTCGAGGAGATCACTTAATAAGATTTTCATTAAACTTTTACTTTTATTTTTTTTATATCTTTTAAAATATTATATTAGGCATTTGCACACTCCTTTTGTCATGTCTCTCGTTGAATGGAAGTTGTATTAGATTAGATGTCAATGGACATTGTAGAAATTCAGTGAGTGGCATGCAAAGCAAGAAATTCTATATTACGATGCTGTTCCACAACTTCCATATGATCAAAGGAAGGAAAGGATAGTGCATCACAGATGATTAAATCACTGGAGTTGTTTGACATGAATCTCTATCTAGTTTGTGGTTTAATCTTTTTGTCATTGAAAAGTGTAGCAAGTGTCCCGTTTTATACTAACTTTTTGAAGGCTGGATCAGTTTATGGTGCAAACCATGCTATTTGGTCTCACTGCACGTTATGCATGTCTCAAATCCTGAGTGGTTTTAGTATTCACTCTGGGTTTTCTATCTTTTGTTGATAATGTAGTGTAGATTTTCCTGCTAAATATCAAGATTGGGCAGCTACAGATCCGTTAGATCTTTTTCAGGCTCAGGTTCTAAAGAATGAGTCAAACCCAAAGGTATTACTCCACAAATATTTCCTGCTTTTCTGTGAGATCTGTGGCTTGTTGGTGGACATGATTCACAAATCACAATAGAAGAGGCTTAGTTGTTGCAGTGGCTCCTCTGTGTCTTCTCATAAAATCATTTATACATTATTTGGAGTTATTGGGAGCAAGATAGATTACTTTTGTCTTTGTTTTCCTTACTGAAACCCAATTTCATGATGCTTTATATGCTCACAGTTAATATGAAGTTAGACCAGACAGTAACATTAAATTTTTGTTAGTAATCTATCTGTCTATATACATTTCCTAAAGATTGGTGACGGTTTTCTTAATGTTTTCTGAAGGTTCCTAGAAATTCACTTAGGGAAAATGTTCTGGAACTTTTTTTTATAGTTTTCGTGTATTTTTGAATTCTTCTAGTTTTGAATACTACAAAGGGGCTTAAGGCTGCAGGCATAATAGGAAACTTTTTCTTGCCAATGGAAAATAGATATAACTTTCTATCACAAATAATTATGTATTTTTAAGATGTATTATTAAGAATTTTTCTTAAGTTAGTAGAAAGTGATAGAGGTAAGGGCGTGGAAGGTCATTTTGTGTGCTTCAGCTTTCTGAAGAAAAGTTGACACAGTTCATAAATTTTGTAGACACGTTGCTTTTAGATGCAAAGTTGTAGAAGTTTTGGAAAAAATGAAGCCAAGAGTTGCTATAACTCTAAAATATCATATTAAGTGAATATAGTGGCCTTAAAAAATGGACAGTGCACACACTTTTCACAATTGTGTTGATAGTGATTTGTTACTTTGTATTTAAATTTACTTGTGACAATGAGGAAAATGAGATCTAAGCTGTTGGGTGTAGATTACTTTATCAAAGAAGGTCTGGTATCATTTCAAAGTTTCACTTGATCTTGACTCTTAGCAAGGGTGATAAATATTCATTTTATAATTTCATTTTAAGCTATCTTATTGTTTATTTATTCTACCATCTTCTGTTTCAGTGGTGTCAGACTTGATACTGATTTGAATGCTTTTCACAGGGTGTTGTAAAGGCCTGATTATATTGAAATGACTTGAGCTGTATCTTTTGGCCTTCATTCCACTCTCTACATTTTGAAGAGTGTTAATTCCATTGATGCTTGCTAACTTCTTACAAATTAGTTATAACACATGGAAATTTGTCATCTATAGTTGACTTATTTGTGATGATTTGCTGCAGTTACTAACACATTTTGTTTCATTCAGGCTCATATTTGTAGACATTTAAGTCAAGAAGCTCGTGGATGTCGTTATTTGGTATTATGGTTAGATTGTGATCGTGAAGGAGAAAATATATGTTTTGAGGGTAACTGTATAATTTTTCTTTTTTACATATATGTCACTGCCGTTGGTAGTCTTCTTTATTTTTTGATACTTTGATGATTATAACCAGTCTTTTCTCTGTTATTGGAATGCAAAGTTAGTTGATGTGAGTTTTGATTTGGTTATTGAAAAAAAAACCTAGCCCATTGAACAAATTGACTTGTAGTTGTCTAAGGTAGCTTGCCCAGAAAGAAAATAGAAAATTGAAATGTAAAAAAATGCTGCCACAGTACCCTTGTTATAGGATGAACATAACTCTTCAGCCCAATCTGTCCTTTAGAAAGACTATTAGTCTATAATAGTCACTAGATTTGTTTAGTACTGGGACCTTAGTATTTGCATCTAAATTTTTATCCTTTCGTTGTTTTACTTACTCCTTTAGGTAGTATGAAGAAATGGCCAGCTAAGAGTGCCTTCTGTGCAATATTTATGTTAAGGACTTAATTTTTTCTATTTATTTTTTGGTGCTTTGTGTGTATTGGTTACACAGCCGGAGGTTGGCCTTCCCTACATTTCAAAATATCCCCTTTTGCCATTTGCAGTGAACATTTAATCCTGCCTTGTGTTATAGTGGGGTATCTTGTTTGGTGCAGATCATGCTTTCACATTCAGTATTTTTTGGAATGAGTTAATTAACTTCAAAATTGCAAATCATATTTTGAACCATATAAAATATTGAATGTTGTTGCAGTTATACAGTGTACTGGTTTCAAAACAAATGATACTTACCGTGCACGGTTCTCTTCTGTTACTGAGAAAGATGTTGTGAAGGCTTTAGACAACCTTGTCAAACCTAATAAAGATGAGGCATTGGCGGTAGATGCTAGGCAAGAGATAGATTTGAAAGTTGGAGTTGCCTTTACTCGATTTCAAACGAGTTATTTCCAGGGAAAATATGGGAACCTAGATTCCAGGGTCATCTCGTTAGTTTTCTGCTCTGTATATCATTTTCTCTTTTTATTATTGTTCTTCTTGTATTGTTTTTGCTGTTATTCCATATTTCTAATTAGTTATTTTTAATTCGTGAAGAAAGATAGGCTTTGATTTTTAACTATGTCTATTGATATCGTGTGTCCATACATGCAGCCAATCTCACCCAGTGAGATAAGACTTTGTTGTTGATGATGATGATGAAGAAGAATGATTGTCATTTCTTATTATTTAGAATTATTTGAAATCAGAATATGTAACTTCTGCATATCCCAGAGTAGCAACAGCTGAATAGAGATTTGCATTTTAGTGCTTCAACTATTAACCTTGCCATATGAGTTGTGTCAAAAATTAAAAATTAGCTACTTGATGTTGATTGCAGTGAGGGTTTACTTAGTTTTAGGCTTGTTAATTGGACCGCAGAAAGCTCAGATAGTGAGACTACTAAACCCCACAAGGCTGCTAATGTCTTAAGTTCACAATGCTTAAAGCCTCATTCTGTTTCTGCAAATCTGAAAAGAGACTGATCAACTTCCTATTCTTCTTGCAATGATACTGCTGATCTCAAGATCAGCTTGGTATATATCACAAATCCATTTAGCTGAAGCTTTTGGAACAATTAGTAATGTGATATGATATACTAGTTTGATTCTCTTTCAATTTTTTTATTCAAGTAGCTATTAATCCCTTTGTCATAAATTAATGGCTATGTTATCATTATGTCTTTGCTGTGCTTTGTTTTGTTCTGTTATGCTATTCTTGTTCTTTTATGCATTCAGGACCTGAGATTGCTTAGGTTCCTAGGTTTGACATGCATTGCCACCTGGTAATGCAAGCTGCAATACACACATCTCAACATTATTCAGAAGCAGGAGATTACATATCACACATTTTCTAATTTCTAATTTATCATCATTCTGGAGTCAATAATTTTATTTTGTTTAAACTTTGATGAGGTTATTGATTGTACTAATTTCTTCCTATTTCAGCTATGGACCGTGTCAGACTCCTACCTTAGGATTTTGCGTGCAGCGATATTTACAAATAAACACTTTCAAGTCAGAAAAGTTTTGGAGTTTGCATCCTTACATAATTCAAAGTGGCTATGAAATTCAGCTAGAATGGCAACGTGGCAAATTGTTTGACATAAATGTGAACAATTCTATTCCTGTATATTTGTGTTCATTCTTTGTCTCAAACCAACAAATGAAGGGCACCCTTTAGATACTTTTATGCCATTTCAGGTTGCTATGATGTTTCAAAAGCTCGTTTCCGAAGATGGACTTCTGGAAGTGACTGAAATATCAGAAAAACAGGAAACCAAAAGTCGTCCTGTTGGTCTGAACACAGTAAACCTTCTAAAGGTTAAGAATCACTTGGAAAAGATAACATTTTATAATATAAATAATGGCTACGTTTGAATTTTCTGTATATATATTAAATGAAAAATTCCACTATTATGGAATGATGCTTTATTCCGGAGAGCTGTTAATGTTTGTACTAAAAAATCTGCTTTAAAAATCAGACAACTATATTTTATTCTGGATTCAATGTTAATTTCTTGAGTTAATGTCAAATAACTTGGGTACAATGTTCTTTCCAGGTTGCTTCAAGTGCTCTAGGATTTGGACCTCAGATGGCTATGCAACTAGCTGAACGGTTGTATACTCAAGGTTTCATCAGGTTTTCTCACAATCTCCTAGTCTTCTTATTAGTAATGTTATATTTTCTTAATTTGTAGCATGTACTAACATTTGATTGGTTTCTGCACAATGTCTCTCTAGCTATCCACGCACGGAAAGCACAGCATACCCTCCTTCATTTGACTTTCTTGGTGTACTCTCTGCACAAAAAAATAACCCAACATGGGGTAATTATGTACAAGGACTACTTACTGCTGGTTATCAAAAACCTCGTCTAGGAACAGATGTAGGGGACCATCCTCCCATTACTCCAATGAGATCAGCAGCAGAAGATATGCTGGGCAATGATGCTTGGAAGCTCTACCAATATATTTGTCAACACTTCATAGGCACAGTGTCTCCGGACTGCAAGTATATAAGGTAAAAAATTGTACTGTTTCAATATTTCTTGATCATCACCTTATGGTTTTGACTTAAGTCAAGTGATTCCACAAATGTCCTGTGCCTTTGTTTGGATTGTTTTATCTGAGGCAATCTTGTTAATTTATGTTTGTTGTGGTCTCTCCTTGTTATCTATTTAAATATTTAAACATTTTGATAATGTTAGCAATACTGGAGTACGGGTACAAATGTCAAACATTCTATAACAATGTAATAGGGGCCAAGGTCATAAATTCATAAATATGTAGGCTCTGCAACCTATCGGAATTTTCTCTCTTTCAATTTTTCCTTGTCAGACTGTATCTAAGTGCACATGGTAGAATATTCAGGATATGGCTTCCCCCATATTGTTGTCATAATCATAATAATATAGTTTTTACAGAATATATTGGCATAATATTTCTGCTTATTTCTTCTAAGATTAATCTTTGTCTAAACCATTGCAAATATTCACATGCCCTCGCTTTATTGAACTTTATAAACATCTAGCTTTTCATACATTATTGTCATCCTTCCAGGAGGAAGGTTGAGTTTTCCATTGGCGGAGAGTCCTTTCATTGTACAGGGCAGCATGTTGTCACCAAAGGATTTACTGCTATAATGCCTTGGTTGGCCTTAAATGATAAAAATATTCCATCATTTGTAAAAGGGCAGAAGATAGAAGTATCAAAGTTGGAGCTCTATGAGGTAACTGTGGTGACTCTTGACTCGTTCAGATTCTGTATGCAGTATTTTAGATTTGATCCTAATTTCTAGCCATTTCTAGTCTTTTTTGTTGTCTTTTTTGGTGGTGTAAACCATAAAGGGAACTGTTCAGTTTTATATTCAACTATAATAAAGGCCAGGGATGGTTGACTCATATATAACCATTTTTTAGAAGAATTTTTTTGAAACATATTTTGTATTAGAGTTCTATATATATTATGGATAGCTAACACCGCAAGTTCTACAGGGGATTACCAGTCCTCCAGATTACCTAACTGAAAGTGAGCTGATATCCCTGATGGAGAAAAATGGAATAGGAACAGATGCATCAATTCCCGTACATATTAACAACATATGTGAGCGGAATTATGTGCAGGTAATGGTATAGACTTGTAGCCTATATAGATGCATCATTGTCTGGATATTCATCTAATCAAATTGCAGGTGCAAGCAGGCAGAAAGCTTGTCCCGACCCCATTAGGCATTACATTAGTAAGAGGTTATCAAACTATAGATCCAGATCTCTGCCTGCCCGATATTCGTAGCTTCATTGAGCAACAGATCACTCTTATTGCCAAGGGTCAGGTAGATCATCGACATGTGGTGCAGCATGTAATCCAACAGTTCACACAGAAGTTTAGTTACTTTGTCAAAAAGGTTGGCTAACTTTGGTTTAGTGCTTGTTCGTGTTTTCTTGGTGATAATATGGTTCTATACGATTGTCTTTTCAAATTTCACAACACATTAGAATTTTATTTATTTATACTAAATAATTTCTCTTGATTTAAGTTAGTTTTGTGCTTGATTCTCCTTCCTCCAACCCTAACCTGAAGATTACGTTCTTTTGAACTTTTTTTGGGTAAAAATTTAAAATTAATTGTTACTCTTGTTTTCTTTCTAATTTTGTCAGGTCACAGTTTATCCCGAATTTCCCTGGCTTACATCTTTTGCTTCAGTCTTACAATCTATTCTTACTGTTGTCTGTCAAACCATTTATTGATAACACACGCTTTTGTAAAAGCTATGAGGTTTTGCACTCCTCTTAATGCATCGGTGTATTGATGTATGCTGGATTTATTCCATATGCATCCGTGAGTAGAAAGATTCCATGTCTTCTTTATTCTTTCTTTTTCAAATATTGTCCACAAGTCCCCGTGACGTTTGCTACTAAGTTGCACATGGATGTAGGTTGCATTGTTACTAATTCTGTTGCTTTCTATATTGCTTAGATTGAAGATATGGATGCATTATTTGAAGCACAGTTTTCTACGCTTACTGAATCAGGGCGTATTCTGAGTAAATGTGGTAAATGCTTGAGATATATGAAGTACATTTCTACTCAGCCTCCACGATTGTATTGTGGTACATGTGAGGAGGTTTATTATCTTCCTCAGAAGGGAATTATCAAGGTATTATACAGCCTGTCTAATAATATCTACTCTTGAAAAACTGTTGAATTTTGGTAAATTTATATTATTGTTAACTCGTTTCTATCAAAAGTATTTTGTATGATTGTATTAAGTAGCATTGTTAACATTTCTCCCCATCCTTATTCCGAAGAGCAAAGTCTTCCTATCTTTCCCTGTTTACAATTTATCTCTTCCTTCTTCGTTCCACTTTCTTTTCCTAAGCTAATTTGTTATTGGGGCTGACTTCCTTTCAACCATTTGTGCCTTTTTCCTTGAAAACAATATAAAAAAATCCAACGAATTTCAGACATCTGATATGCAGGTATAAAATGTCTTCACTGTCAGCAAACTATTGAGAGATTTCCTTTTCATTTTCAGAATGTGTTACAGTTTTCGTACTTGGAGTGGTTTAACAACTACCATGTCACTATAATTGGAGGATGACTATATGAGCATTCCTTTTAAGATTATTACGGACCTACATTATGTGTGCTATCATGCACCAGTGCCTTCACTGTTTATTAGATCACGAGCAAGAGGACTTTTAGTGTACCTTTTCACCATCCAGTTCCTTCCTAACTTGTCTAAACTTGTAATCAACATTATTATTTTGGCTTCTCTCCCTTCAAGATGTGGAACAAAGATAAGAAAGAAAAGAAAGAAGGGGCTTGGGTTTTGGTAATATTTGTCAAACACTGCTCCAGCAGATTGAGTGTGAATAATATACTTGGGAAAGTTAAAAGTAGTTGAGAAGGAGTGATGGTAATAATATTTTGCAAGAATGATTGATATATTTCACAGTACTCGAAATACAGAGTCAGCAGCTTATACAAGATACAAGCTCAAAGAAAAAAATATCAGAGAAGATAAAGGCAAAACAGAATACAGTTCTAGAAACTAAATACTTAAAAAATTATTATTCTCCTAACACATGTGCTGACCATTGGATATTTACCGTTTCATTTAATCTTCGTTGTTGCTGTGTTGTTTGGTTTGCCAAATGCCTGTCATTCACATTTGCTTCAATTTTTTCTACAGCTGTACAAAGAATTGTCTTGTCCTTTGGACAATTTTGAGCTTTTAATTTGCTCCATGCCTGGCCCAGATGGTAAATCATTCCCACTATGCCCATACTGCTACAGTAATCCTCCATTCGAAGGCATTGAAGCACTCATCAATACCACTAAAACTGGTAGTGCTGGCAAGATTGGCAAGGGATCTGGCATGCCCTGCAGCCTGTGCCCTCATCCCAGTTGCCCAAATTCTCTGGTTTCCCAGGGTGTATGTGCTTGCCCAGAATGCAGTGGAACACTTGTCTTAGACCCAATAAGTGCTCCCAGATGGCGACTTTGTTGTAACATGTGTAATTGCCTAGTTTTTCTTGCACAAGGTGCTCACAGAATCTCCACAACTAAAGAGCGGTGTCCTGAATGTGACTCTTCAATCATAGAAGTAGACTTCAACAAGAAAACAACTCCTCTGGAAGACGGAGCAACCTTGCACCGTGGCTGCATTCTATGCGATGAGTTGCTTCATTCCCTTGTGGAAATGAAACATGGTAGAAGTTTCAGGCACATGGGCTCAAGAGGAAGAGGTAGAGGTAGAAAAGGTGGAAGGGGCAGAGGACGCGGAGGTGGAAAAATGATGGATCCAAAAATGAGTTTCCGAGATTTTTAAGTAATGCCCAGTTGTTCATCATATATATCTGTTGCTGTAACTTGTACACGTTTCTAAAAAGAAAGAATATATATTACATAAAATTTGTTCATGGCGTAATTTTTTCACTCGCTTTTAAGAAGAAATAGCAAATGTTGAAGGTTTTTTAATTTTCAAAAGTAAATGCATTCAAATGCATTGCGTTCAACCCAATTTTGTTTAAAGAATATGTATTTGTGTTTTACTGTTCCGGTTTTGTTGAAGCAATAATTTGTATTTTTGTACATAGAGTTCTTGAAATCTTTATAGTAGCAGGCAAATACTTCTTCCAGAGAAGGTTTGTTACAAAACTTGATGCAGTGTTACACAATATAGGCAGCCATAAAATATGTATCTACTTGAGAGTGGAGATGCGTTTATTTTAATTTTGATAATTTATGATTAAATGTTATGATTAAGCTATACTAACGTGAATTATAATTAATTTTACATCTTTAGTAATTTTGTATAAATGTAATTTTATTAAGAGTTAAATCATAAGTATATATTATCTGTACATTTTATCAAATGGATTAATAACAATAAAATCAAATTGTTTATATTTTTATATACTTTAATAACATTACATTTAATTTAATTTTAATATTCATAAAGAGATATTAATTAATTTTGAATGTTTAATTATTGATTTTGAAATAACATTATCCTAATTAAAGACTTAAGATTAAGTGTAACTTATATTATCTGTCATATTTATTATTTTTTTTGTCTCTTTCCCAAATACTTATTAAAGTATACTACTATCTCTTTATTTCGGTTTGCGGCATTATCTCATCTACTAATGCAATATTTATTGTATTTTTTCCGTTTTTATGTTCACATGCACTTGAGGAGAAGTGGACAAAGAAAACATGGTTTCGATTTAAAGCCGTCTCAAGCATCTGGGTGTTTGGTATCTGAAAGAAGTTAATCCAAACGGGATTAACACTTTCCAAAACATGAAACAAGAAGCAATGATTTTTTATTTTTCAAATTCATTATTATTTTAATTACAGATATTTAGTGTAACTACGAAGTAAAATGTTAAATTGAAGGAATAATTTATTATAATAATTGTTATACTATAAAAACCAAATTAATCATAAATTTGAATTAATAACAATTACAGTACATTTAAAACTTTTTTTATTAACCTCGGAACCAAACACCCACGTTGTCGCGTTGACTTATTTAACCCAGGAATATATCCGAGAATGTTGTGTAGTGTTGGCCAAAGTAACAAATAAAGAAGAAGAGACGTAGCGGGTATTATCGTCATTTATGATCTGTATTGTCTTTTTGTCCTAATTTTTTCCCACTTTCCATTCTTGCTCAGCTCACACAGCAAAATTAATTCTTAAAACACACCACACAACACTCACCCTTTCTCACCATTCTCCCTGTGCTCTCTCTGCAACTGCAAGCTTCCTTTCGTACACAATCTTACTCTTTTCACTTCTTCAACTTTTTCTTTTTCTCCCCTTATCAACTTTCAAACTACAGTTTCATACACTTCAATTCCGCTATAGTATTATTCACACGCATCTTTTTTGTTCAGGCTTTGTTTCATTCATCTCTTTGGGGTTCTTTGCTCCAATGGCCGCTTCTGGGTATATATCTGCCGCCAACTTGAATTGCCTGCTTGGCGCCAGAAATCTATCCAATCCCAAGGTGGGTTCTGCAGATGCCACTATTTCGTTATCGTTTGGTGGGAGCGACTCCATGGGTCTTAGTGTGCGACCCACTTCATTTCGTGCTCCCAAGAGGACCCATTTCTCTCCTTTGCGTGTCGTTTGCGTCGATTATCCACGACCGGAGCTTGAAAACACCGTTAATTTCGTCGACGCTGCTTACTTGTCTTCCACCTTTCGTGCTTCTCCGCGTCCGCTACAACCCCTGAAGATCGTTATTGCCGGTGCAGGTAATAAGCAAGTTCGTTTTGTGCATGAGAATTGTGTTTTTGCTGCCAAATTTTGTGGGTTTTCTTGCTTTAGTTGTTCTGGGTGTTTTCGGATTAGGACCTGTTATATCCTTTTCATTTCATGTATTGTCTTCTAATGTTGATGTGTTAGAGGAGCCCCTGCTTGGGATAGGCATTAGGAATTCTTTCATTTGTGATTAAATAGATATAAACACACATCTCAATGCTCGATTGCAATGTGTTGTGATAGTCCCGTTTCTGCAAGTAAAAAAGTTGTGGAATTACAGCATCTTCAATTTTTGGTGAAATTTCAAATTAAAGGGGTACCCTGATATTATGTTTGTTATTTAAAGATAATCTTGTTTGTAAACTAATCTTTGCACATGAGTTTTGATCTCTCTATTTTTTGTGGGCTGATGCATTTTCAAATTAGTGCAGGATTGGCTGGTTTATCGACTGCAAAATATTTGGCCGATGCTGGGCATAAGCCTATATTGCTGGAAGCAAGAGACGTTCTAGGTGGAAAGGTTTTCCTGCTAATTAACCCCTTTCGTCAATGATTTGTCACTTTTTACAACTTCTGTTCATCATTTTAGCGTGTTGTTTTAATTAGATAAGAAATTTGTTGTGTTTATACTATTATTCATTTCCTAAGATTGCTGCATGGAAAGATGAGGATGGAGACTGGTATGAAACAGGTCTACACATCTTCTGTAAGTTCATTAATTTCTGCTACGCTTTCATTTCCTCAACTCTTTTTTTAATATTTCTTGATAAAAGAGAATTAGAAGAGTAAAAGGCTGGATGATCTGGAATATTTCTAGAACTACAAAAGAAAACATATTATTTTATCAATAAACATGTTTTAATTATTAGAATCCATGTTTTGTAGTTATCTTTGCCTTACAACCTTTTCCCCTTCCCCACAGTTGGGGCTTACCCTAATGTGCAGAACCTATTTGGAGAACTTGGCCTTAATGATCGGTTACAATGGAAGGAGCATTCCATGATTTTTGCTATGCCAAGTAAGCCCGGAGAGTTTAGTCGATTTGATTTCCCCGAAATCCTTCCGTCCCCATTAAATGGTAAGATGTAAGACTTATTATAGGTGTCCATATTTATATATACCTAACTGAAGTTGGATGTCTCTATAAAAAGTACATTGAATGTCTTTATTTTGAAAGCCTACCATGCAGAATTTGCAGTTGTCTACTACAAAATTTGTAATACTATCTAGCAACTATCCTGTTTATGCTATGGGTAGTGCCTCAAACCAGAATCCAGAATTAACAAATTTTTAGTTTCCTTGGAAGCTTTAACCCAATTTGCTAGTCAAGTTTTGATTTTGAATATATGACAATGAATTCAATAATCATTGAAACAAGATGGGTTAAATTGGTTCCATTTTATGCAAGTTAAAAATTGCAAAGCCAAAAGTGAACGAGCATTTTAGCTTCGTTTCTATATTCTTTTACTCTCTTACTTCTATCTCTTTCTTCACTAATTTGGTTTGCAGGACAGGAACATATTTTCTCTGCTAAAAATAAACAACTGATGCTTAAATTCTCCAATTTTATTTTAACATCTACATCATTCCCGTTCTAAGATTTTGTTTCATTATACCTTACGTGCTAAATGTTAATCATTATTTACAAGTTGCATGCCATGAATCTGATAACAGGAATCTGGGCCATATTGAGGAACAACGAGATGCTGACATGGCCAGAGAAAATCAAATTTGCAATTGGGCTTCTGCCAGCTATGCTTGGTGGACAGGCATATGTTGAGGCTCAAGATGGTCTTTCTGTTAAAGAATGGATGATAAAACAGGTATAGCAGTTGTCTTCTTGATTGTATAACCTTACCAGTCGATTAACAAGTACTTTGTGGGAAAAAGTGCTGCAGGAAGAATGGATAAATTCATTTGTGATTGACTGAAGAGTATTCAAAGTTATTTGTAGCTGCCATAGCTATTCCACCTTCTTTAGGAGGGGAGTATTGATAGATACTCATTGGTAATCAGTTAAGTGTCTGGTAGTGAAGGAGTTAGTTAGGTTAGTTGGTTGAACTGTTGAAGAAATAAGGCATATTGTCTATAAATAAGAGGGTTTGAGAGGTAGGGATAGTTCTGTTATTTGAGACAATGGGGCTTGGGCTTTACTAGTGTCTCCATATGAGGAGAATTGTCTATGTCTGCATGCCTTTACTAGTGTAGTTAATTTATTTACTGTCAGAAAAATTATGTGCTGGAGACTTACAGGGTATAGATGAAGTTGTTTTGTCAGGTTAGCCATGTATATCTGAGTTGAAATACTGGTCATTTTGGTTCAGAGTGAGGTGAAGGGACTTCTGTGCTCCAAGAATGGAAGAATAAATAAATTTTGTATATTGTACTTTTTATCTATCTCTTAATTTAATGGTGGCAGTTTACTTTACTGGGAAACATAGAAAGGGTATCTATATTATAGTTACAATTGTTAGATTGCATTTTTTGATACTGCTTTAAAATAGATTCCATCTACCATAGGTTGATTTCAACGGGACTGAATGCAACCATCTCATGATCAGTGTTGCAAATCATCTGAGAATAACAAAATGTTTTCACCTTTTGATAGGGTGTACCTGAACGAGTAACTGACGAGGTGTTCATAGCAATGTCAAAGGCACTAAACTTCATCAATCCTGATGAACTTTCAATGCAATGTATATTGATTGCTTTAAACCGATTCCTTCAGGTGTGATCATTTCCTTTCTTAGATACTGTCCCTCTAGCATTATTGTCGGATAGACAAGGTTATTTTTTTCCTGTTATAATAGTTTAATGCAATCAGATTAGTAATAAACTCTAAGATGGCCTTTTATTTCACAAATATGTTTTGTGGTTGGGGAACTTATGATGTAATTTTTTCTCTTTCAACTAATTGTTATATTACTAAATTCTTGACTAGGAAAAACATGGTTCTAAGATGGCATTTTTGGATGGCAATCCCCCTGAAAGACTTTGTATGCCAATAGTTGATCATATTCAGTCCTTGGGTGGGGAAGTTCATCTCAGTTCACGCATTCAAAAAATTGAGCTAAATGATGATGGAACAGTGAAGAACTTCTTACTAAGTAATGGGAAGGTGATGGAGGGGGATGCTTACGTGTTTGCAGCTCCAGGTTTTTTATTCTTCTTATTTTCCCATTACATTAATTTTTTTTTTCTGGTATTCTTAATCTCCATTCATCAATATTTTTGAGGATTTCTTTTTCTTGAAAACAGTGGATATTCTGAAGCTTCTTTTACCTGACAACTGGAAAGGCATTCCGTATTTCCAGAGATTGGATAAGTTAGTTGGAGTCCCTGTCATAAATGTTCATATATGGTAAGCAATGGTTTTTGGTGTCCATGCAAATCTTAATTTTAAATCAAATTATTACAGTCATCATTATTTCATTTTGCTGTCAATATATTAAAACTCAAATATTTGAAAAGATTGGAATAAAAATTTCTGTGATTTGCCTTAAATTGTATCAATGACAATTGGAAATTTATAATTAAATAATTAATATTATTCTTCCAATTGAATGGTTGTAATAGTTGTGGTAATGGTAAGTGAAACCTTTAAATATAGAGTTGCAGTAAAATAATGTCACTATTCAGTAATATACTTTTTTTAAAATATATAGTTTCCTCACTTTATTATTATTTTTTTTCAAAATTCTGGATACCAATAACAAAATTAATTTGTAATATTTGTGGGTGATGTTTTATATCGTTAGCTCCAATGTTGTGGTGACATACTACATATCCATCCTGTTTGCAGGTTTGACAGAAAACTGAAGAACACATATGATCACCTTCTCTTTAGCAGGTCTCCCTCACACTTTGAAACACTAGTAATGTCTAGAAATGCTGTTCATTTACTGATACATGAGTGTATATTAGAGCCAACTTTTGTTCTTGATAAATTGGGAAATTAGGCACGTATAACAATCAGAGGCCAAACTGAATATTGTAACATGGAAATAGTATAGAAGATATCCTCTCTCTAAATGTTGACACTCTTATAATGTGTTGTTTAGTAGGAGGGTAATTGACAGTGACCAATCTATTGAGTTTTATGATTTGACCTATATTCAGGTAGTGTGCTATAACTTACTGCAGAAAAAAAGGTGATAAAGGGAATAAAAATTTGTGGCCAAGATCCTTTCTATTCCATTCTTTGCTTAACTTGGTTAAGAGTTTGTTTAAGAATTTATTCAGGGCATTGATGTGGTCTAGCATGATGTGGTTTATTGAGATTCTGTTCTGTGTATATGGTAGTGTTTCGTGTACAATTTCCAATTACAAATAATTAAATATTGTTTGTCGATTGCTTTAGGATAAAAGGAATTTTTATGGTGATTGCAATCGATACAATCTGGTTATTGCTGGAGGATTTTTAATTTTCTGATGTTTTAGGTATCTGAGGATTTTAGGGATGAAAATCACTTTATTTTTGCTGTGTGAAATGAAGTTTTTTATTCTTTGCTTTCTTGATGGCATTTCTGGATTATAAATTAAGTATTTTCATCACCTCACATCTCGCATATTTTATATTTTTCTTCGTGCAGAAGTCCCCTTCTGAGTGTATATGCTGACATGTCTGTAACTTGCAAGGTAAACACTTCTTTCATGTCATTGATTAGCACTGATTCATTTCCTTTAATAGCACCCCTTTGTAAATTAATATGTAAGTAAAGACAACTATGTGAATTGGAGATAGTATAGTGCTTTCCGGAAGAACAGTAGACCCTCTCAGCTCAAATTATTTTATTTTTCAGATATTTATGTAATTTATTTTTTTGAGGTCTGAGGCTGAATTTCTTCTGCATATGTTTGTCTGGTTATCATTAACTGCTGGAATGTTGTTTGGGTGACTCTTTCATGATCTAATGCAGGAATATTATGACCCAAACAAGTCTATGTTAGAGTTGGTTTTTGCACCAGCTGAAGAATGGATTTCACGTAGTGATGAAGATATCATTGAAGCCACAATGTCTGAGCTTGCCAAACTCTTTCCTGATGAAATTTCTGCAGACCAAAGCAAAGCAAAGATTGTCAAGTACCATGTTGTTAAAACACCAAGGTTTGTCTGAACATCCACAGAGGTGGATTATTCCTTTTTTTCTTCTTTTCTAAACATGGATTGAGATTGTTTTTGCTGTCAGTGAACCAATAGAGACATTTATAGCCATTTACATTCAGTGTGTTCTAAATCCTAGTGGAACTGGTTACATTGTTTCAGGTCGGTTTACAAAACCGTTCCAAATTGTGAACCTTGCCGTCCGGTACAAAGATCTCCTATTGAAGGTTTCTACTTAGCTGGAGATTACACAAAACAAAAATACTTAGCTTCAATGGAAGGTGCTGTTCTTTCCGGGAAGCTGTGTGCACAAGCTATTGTACAGGTAAAATCTGTCACAAAAATATCTATATAACTTGCACCAAATAACTAGCAACAAAGTGATAATATATATATACATACATGCTTTCTCAGTGATTTTGTTTTCTTAATTAGTATTAATTCAGCTGTCTGAATAACACTACAGTTTATTTGTTGGTTTGAAGAGTTCTTTCATTTTTTGGTTGAAACATTTTTTTAAGTTTCATTTATCCTCTAACACTTGAGTTGTGGCCACTGAATGATTTGCACCCTTATTTTTTTTTATATAAAAACTTTCATGTTAGACATCATTATGTAAATTGACATCTGAGTTATGCTGATACCTCAAATAACAACAATCATCTGCCATCACATGAAAATTATGCACCCTCATTTAAGTTTTTTGAGTGTTTTTCCTTTGATTACTATGTTATGCATCACATTGTTGTCTTGTTGCTAAACAATTGTGCAGGATTGTGAAGTACTTGCTGGTCGGGGCCAGAAAAGAATGGCTCAAGCAAGTGTTGTCTAACAGAAACAAGAATTGGAAATAAATTATGGTAGAAATACAGGAGCAGAATCACTTCAGTCCATAGTAAGAAACCAAGGGAAGAAGAATAATCTACAGGGAACAAATGGCATGTGTCAATATTGTATTGGAACCAAGTTTCTCATAATTTAAACTTGTACATTCAGGTTTTTTTTTTGTTTAAATTTTTTACTGAGTAGCAAATCATTTCCAGAAGGGCACATGTCTAAGCAAACTAATACAAACTATATATGCATTATGCAATAATATATCTATATATATTATGTATAAAAGATTTGCGTTTAAAATATTATCCTAAATATGTTTATAAAAATACACTTATAAATATTACATTATATTTAGATATGTTATAACATTTTTTAACATTAATCGTGTATACGTCTTTTTTTTCTTTTTATGATTTATAATGAAACCTTCTATGTTAAATATGTTTTTGTTCTTTTACATAAATTTTTAATGTATTTTTTCAGTCTGAAAATGAAATAATTTTTTTTTAAAACAGAAGTATTAAAAATATTGTTTTTATATAATTTTTAAAAATAAATATTATATAAGAAATTTAAATATTTTTTTTAAATTTTAAAGTAATTATAGTAAGAGGGTCACGCACATTCTATCATAATTTGATATTATTAGATCTAAATCAAATATAAAATAGATAATATATAAGCTGTCTAGCAAATTATCTAAATGTTAAAAAATGTAAGAATTAATAATATTTTAAATACCTTTTATGCTTACCACTTGCCTCTAGCTGTAACTTATCTCATTATACATCTAATGTAAATGTTAAAAGGCTACTTCATCCTTTTTATCACATTCATACATAATTTGGAAGATGTTTTCGATTTAGAAGTGTTCTTTAGATTTATAAAAAATTGATTTATTTATACATAATTTGGAAGATGTTTTCGATTTAGAAGTGTTCTTTAGATTTATAAAAAATTGATTTATTTATTTATTTGAAATAAGTCCGTGGATTATGGGATTAAGATATATTCCAGATTACATAATCCAAAAGGTAATCTTATATTAAAAAAAGACTTCTAAATTATATAATCCAGAAGTTAATTATGCATTTAAAAAAAATTTATGAATTACATAATTCTAAGGTTAATCTCATATTTAGAAAACATTTTAGCTAATACCGCATATGAAAGAAAGACTTTCAGATGTATAATCTAGAAGTTTATTCTCATTAGAAAAGATTTTTAGATTATATAATTCGAAAGTTAATCATGCATCTGACTTTCAATTACATAATCCAGAACTATTTTTCTAGATTCGTAATTAACTTCCAGATTATGTAATCTGGCTAATCACAAAAGTCTTCCGAATTACATAATCTGAAAGTTAATTATGAATCTATTTTTTTTAAATTATATAATTCAAAATATTAAAATAAAATACTTTTGAAATACAATAATATATGAGAATGATACCATATAATAACTATGGAGGTGCATGAAGAAACATTCATATTAAAAATACTAGAGTACTTGATTTGAACATCATTTTAGCAATTTAGTGAGTGAGTTGAAGAGTAAAACATTTTCGTTGACCAAATCAAACATGGCTTTTTATGAGAAGAGAACGTGTGGTTTTATTTCAAAGAAAAAAAAAACTTGTTTTATTCAATAAAAACGTTTTGTTTTATTTAATAAAAAACGCGTTATTTTTTTTAAAAAAGGTGTTGTTTAAATGTTTTTGTTATGCAGAACCTATGTTATATTTATTTATTATTAATTTTAAAAGAAAAAAGAATATGCATTATTGAAATTTGAAACATGATTGAAATTCAAAATCGTATATAAATAGTGTAGAAAGCGCGAGATTTTGAAGGTAACCATTTCTTGTGGCCTACGCTACGCTCATCTCACACCACACACCATTTTCTCACGCGTCTCAATCTCACTTCTCGCCATGGCTGCGATCGATGGATTCAACGCGCTTCAACACTTGTCGCTCCTCTCCAAGGTCTGCGCCGAGCTCGAATCCCACACCGGCGCCGCCGACAAGGTCCTCGCCGAGTTCATCATCCACTTGGCAAGCTCTTCCGACAACCTTAACCACTTCGTCGACAAACTCAAGGACAACGGTGCCCTTTTTCCGGATTACCTTGTTCGAACGCTTTTCACCGTTGTTCATGCAGTTCTTACACCCTCTAAGACAGAGTCTGAAACTAGAGAAGAGGGCACTGGTAGTTCTTCGTGGAGGCCTCACAAGAAGAGAATCTCTTCTCCGGAGAAACGGGAAGTAAAACAGTTCACTGCCGCCGGAAACTTGAGTTTTCCAGATGATGAGGAGGAGGAGGAGGGAGATGGATTGCTACACCAAGAAGAAGGTGACGATGAGGATCTTGAGATTGAGTTGAATGATGATGCACCTGCTTTCTTGCAGGGGAAAAAAACCAAACACTCAATGGACATGTCTCCTCTTAGGATTTTCCAGAATCCAGAAGGTTCTCTGCTTCGCAGCGCGGCGATTCAGTCTGCGCTTGCTAAGGAACGAAGGGAAGTGCGAGAACAGCTGCATCGTTCAATGCTGGATTCAATTCCAAAGGATCTGAATCGCCCTTGGGAAGATCCTATGCCGGAGAAAGGTGAAAGACACCTTGCTTACGAGCTTAGGGGGGTGGGTTTATCTGCCTTTGACATGCCGGAGTGGAAGGAGAACTGCGAAAAAACCATTTCGTTTGGGCCGAAATCAAAGGTTTCTATTCCGGAGCAGAGGCAGAGTTTGCCAATTTATAAACTGAAAAATGAATTGATTCAGGCTGTGCACGATAATCAGGTGTTGGTGGTGATCGGAGAAACTGGTTCTGGGAAGACTACTCAGCTTACCCAGTATCTTGCCGAAGCGGGGTACACCACAAAGGGGAAAATTGGGTGCACTCAACCACGGAGAGCCGCTGCAGTGTCTGTTGCAAAGAGGGTTGCAGAAGAGTTCGGTTGTCGATTGGGGGAGGAAGTTGGATTCGCCATTCGGTTTGAGGATTGCACTGGATCGGATACTGTCATCAAGTACATGACTGATGGTATGCTTCTTAGGGAGATGTTGGTGGATGAGAATCTGTCACGGTATTCAGTTATTATGCTTGATGAAGCCCATGAAAGAACTGTTTATACTGATGTTCTTTTTGGACTTCTGAAGCTGCTACTGAAGCGTAGGCCTGAGTTAAGATTGATCGTCACGTCTGCTACTCTTGATGCAGAGAAGTTTTCAGGGTATTTCTTTGACTGTAACATCTTTACAATACCTGGGAGAACTTTTCCTGTGGAGATACTTTATGCTAAACAGCCTGAGAGTGATTACTTGGATTCATCTTTGCTCACTGTTTTGCAGATCCACTTGACAGAACCTAAAGGAGACATTCTTCTCTTCTTAACTGGCCAAGAAGAGATTGATTTTGCATGCCAATCTCTTTTTGAGAGAATGAAGGGATTGGGTAAGAATGTTCCAGAGCTCATCATTTTACCTGTTTATAGTGCTCTTCCTAGTGAAATGCAGTCTAGGATATTTGAACCTACCCCACCTGGGAAAAGGAAAGTGGTTGTGGCTACAAACATTGCTGAAGCTTCTTTGACCATTGATGGTTTATCTTATGTAGTTGATCCTGGATTTGCCAAGCAGAATGTTTATAACCCGAAGCAAGGCCTTGATTCTTTGGTGATAACTCCAATTTCACAAGCATCAGCCAAACAAAGAGCAGGGCGTGCAGGGCGTACAGGGCCTGGGAAGTGTTATCGTCTATATACTGAGAGTGCATATAGGAATGAGATGTCTCCCACTACAGTTCCAGAGATTCAAAGGATAAATCTAGCAACAACTACTCTTAATATGAAAGCTATGGGGATAACCGATCTATTGGCCTTTGATTTTATGGATTCACCTTCACCTCAGGCGCTTGTTTCTGCTATGGAGCAGCTTTACAGTCTTGGAGCATTGGATGAAGAGGGCCTGTTAACCAAACTGGGGAGGAAAATGGCAGAATTTCCTTTGGATCCACCTTTGTCCAAGATGCTACTTGCCAGTGTGGATCTTGGATGCAGTGATGAGATTTTGACCATAATTGCCATGATCCAAACCGGAAATATTTTTTACAGGCCAAGGGAAAAGCAAGGCCAAGCAGATCAGAAGAGGGCAAAGTTTTTACAGCCAGAGGGTGACCATCTTACTCTACTTGCTGTTTATGAAGCTTGGAAAGCTAAGAATTTTTCAGGGCCGTGGTGTTCTGAGAACTTTGTTCAATCCCGATCGTTGAGAAGAGTGCAGGATGTTAGAAAACAGCTTCTCACCATCATGGATAGGTATGATATCTAGATATTCTTCTAAATACTTTTTTGCTGTGTATAATGTGAGTGTTTTTCGGATTTAGTTATTATGTTGACCATGGTCTCATGCATAATCCTTGAATTATATGAAACTGCATTCTAAACCAGGTGTATGAATATTCATAATACAGGTACAAATTAGATGTTGCGAGTGCTGGAAATAAGTTAACCAAAGTCACGAAGGCTATTGCTGCAGGATTCTTTTTCCATGCTGCTAGAAAGGACCCTCAGGAAGGTTACAGAACCCTGGTTAACAACCAGTGTGTATATATCCATCCAAGCTCAGCTTTGTTCCAGAGACAACCAGACTGGGTAATCTACCACGAGCTTGTGATGACAACGAAGGAATATATGCGTGACGTCACTGCCATAGACCCTAAATGGCTAGTTCAACTGGCTCCAAGATTTTTCAAAGCTGTAGATCCCACAAAGACGAGCAAGCGAAAGCGTCAAGAACGTATACAACCACTTTATGGCTTCTGAGTAAAAGGCAAGCATGAGATGAAATTTGTGGAAGGTCCCACATTTCTTAATACTGAAAACCAATGTCAGTTTAAATATAGCTTGCTTCCACAAACCACTGGGTGCCAAAGTCAGATTAAATCCATTAAAACTCTTAACCTACTCTGACACCCTTTTTATATTATTGTACATTGTTTTATTATTCACAAAAAAAATATAATAAAAAAAGTTTGTGAAAATAAACTATCAAATCATTTCATTCTTACATAAAATAGATTCTTTTAATGCTTTTTTCACTCTTGAGTGAGATTTATAAAATGTTATTATTTTTTATAAATTCAGTTAATAATAAAAAATATTAGGGTTTAAAACAGTGTTAAAGAAAAGAAAACACAATTGTGCGTGTTTACGCCACGACCACAACTTAGCAGTTACTAGGTAGGAGGGAGAGCATAAGAGATTAGCGGTGCAAAAAATGACACGTGGAACATATCCATTAGTTTTGTTACAATCTATCTATCTATCTTCTTTCTCTGTTTGAGGTTCAGTGAGACCTGAACTTCTTTGAGTTGAAGTTCAAAGAAAAGAACAATAATGCCCATTTTCTCTGCAACTGCAACTTTTGCCTCCTACACTTCCATCTCCTTCCTCTCAGCTTCACAATCTCAATCACACCTTTCTCCTTTCCTCAATTTCCCCCACAAGTTTACTGTTAAGACACCTTGGCAATGGCAGCACCATCACTACCACACTCATAAACTCTTAATCTCTGCCTCTGGCAATACCCAAATTGACCAAAATCTCGAAAGTGGACTTCTTCAACGCCCTACTCCTCCAGATCCACTGGATGAAGCTCGTCTTGCTCGGGTCTGTTATTCTTATTCATATCATTAACGCAATTTTCATTCTTAGTCATACCATATAACCAACTTATTACTTCTTGCGTTGAAGATACACATTGACTAGAGATTAGAACATTAGAACATGTTATTGTTATAAAAAAAACAATTATTTGAAGGGAATATAAGCTCCAATTGATTATTGCTGCGGCATGTCCTATTTAAATGGTTAAGTTTTGGTTAATGGTAATTTTTGTATGTTGTGTTCTGATACATGATTTCTGCAATGAAGTAGAGATCATCAGATTGGAAGGCTGCAAAGGCATATAAAGATAGTGGACTCATTTATAACGGTAGGGTTGAAGGTTTTAATTCTGGAGGCCTGAGGGTTCGGTTTTATTCTATTCTGGGGTTTCTCCCATTCCCTGAATTGAGTCCAGTGCATACATGTAAAGGTATAGATCCATCTATTTGTTCATCGCCAATGTTTCTTACATTATTCTTCTTTTTTCCTAAATGTGAAGCAGAGTTGAAGGGTTAAAAATTGGTCCTTAACATTCTCATTTTGTTCTCCCCCTCCCACAGAAGAAACAATCTTGTGGCTACTTTAGAAAGTGTGGTTTCAGTTTATGTAAATAAGATAGATTTCCTGTAATATCATACAAGTTTTGTTATACTGTTGAAAATTACTTATATTTTCCCTTCAGCATCTTCGTGTTTGTCAAACACTAGTTAATGATGATACCTTAGACCCATTCGCGTTCATGGCTGCCCTTTTAGCATTCTTTGGTACCCATAATCCATGATGGTATACAGATAAAAATTTGCTGGTTTCCTATGGCTTGTTGTATAGCTTTTAACCATGTTTGACTGTCTTAGCATGCCATTTAAACATCTGTGTGGATATATTTTAGTTGCTTTCAAGGTTATCAATCCCTAAGATTAACTCATAAACGCTTACGAATTTAAGAATCCACTTAAAGTTCACGAGTTGACTAATGAGTAAACTAGTTTTTGAGTAAACTTGCACTAGCTCGGTGCAAACTCATGAGTTCAAGGCTAAGTCACCGATTTTAGGTTGAATTTGGAGTTTTTGGATAGATTGAAGATTTTTGGATATATTGAGAGTTTTTTAGATTTTTAAACTTGATAACATTTATGTTGTTTTAGTTATTTAATTATCTTATATTTTGACAATTAATATTTTGTTGGTGAATGAATTTGTTTATTTCAAATATTATGGAATTAGTATCATAAAATATTTTTTTATTGAATTTTTTTGTGAGTTAGACTCGAGTCTGAGTCGAATTTACAAATCAGATTTAGAGACCTTCCACAAAGTCTGAGTAGATTCTCGAATCCAATAACTTTGGTGCTTCGTATTGATAATAGCATGTGGAGTTGAAATTGCTGATTTATTGTAGCATTGATTCCTTTGTGCAGAACCAGAGAAACCTATCCAAGAAATTGCAAAAGGCTTAATTGGTTCAATCATATCGGCAAAGGTAGACTTTACTATTTAAATAATCAGTACTATATGTTATAATTTTTTATTCTGCTAATCTTACAGAGTGTTTACCTGAAGTTGCTGCCTGAAAAAACCATTGACCCTGAATCTAGAGAACTGTTGTAAATTTTTCCTGCAGAACAGCATCTGATTTGAGCGATTTCAACTTTTCAAACACTATCTGGACCTTGAAAATTAACAAATTCTTAACTCTGAGATGTTTACATATGGAAGTGTTTATTCAGTGCTTCCTCCCTACACCAGTTTGATATCACAATCTTTTTCTCTACTCTTAATTAGGTTATAGTAGTATTTTTTTTTCAACATGCTAGCTTTGTTTACATGAAGAACTGTCTAAAATTTATGAGTAATTGCAGTTTTTCTTCCAATTTTAGGTGATTCTAGCGGATGAGGATAACAAGAAAATGATATTCTCAGAAAAGGAAGGTGCCTGGTCCAAATTTTCAAAACATGTCAATTTAGGGGACATTTTTGAAGGAAAAGTTGGTTATGTTGAGGACTATGGTGCTTTTGTTCATTTGCGGTTCCCTGACGGTAACTACCTTTGCATAACTCACATGTCTAAAATTTTCTGTTTTTCACTTTATCATGGAAAAGTTACAAGTGACATCACAGAATGATGCAGGTCTTTATCACCTTACTGGTCTTATACACATCTCGGAGGTGTCATGGGATCTAGTTCAGGATGTCAGAGATATCTTGAAAGTAGGTGATCAAGTGAGGGCCAAAGTTATTGGTATTGATTGGTGAGATTCCCAGTAGTTATGCTTTTTAAAGGAAACTTTTAAGCAGAATAATCAATCTGTTCATCAAGTTTATATGACAATTTTTATGTTAGTTTTTGAATTTTAGATAAACTAAAAGTAGGTTCTTAAAATTAACTTTCATTTTTCACATTTATAATTCTTGTGTATGTTACCATTAAAATGAAATGTAAAGGATACACTGCCTTGTGTTAAAATTAACTTTTCTCTACAAGAAAGAGTACATCAAAGATTGAACTATGAACCTCATGGTTATAGAGGCTTATATACCATGTCATGAATTAACACTATAAAAACTTGATGAACCACATGAATGAATTTTAGAACAAACACTGTTATTTTTCTATTTGGCTACATTTTGTCTTCGTTCATGGAAATCATTTTTTGATTTAATTGCAGGATAAAATCAAGGATCACCTTATCAATTAAACAGCTAGAAGAAGATCCACTTCTAGAAACTTTGGACAAAGTAATACCTCAGGTTTGTAGTGTAGGGAACTCTCACCTCCTCTCCTTAATTCTTGGAATTGTTATATATATGTTGAACAACTTTGCTTAATCCCAATTGGCTTTAACAAATTTGACATGGTATTAGAACTTATAGCTCTAGAATAATTTGCCTATTCTAATAAGCTCAATTGGTTTTAACATGAGATCTAACATGTAATCACGAAATACACATGCATATGCAGGAGGAAGGCATGGTATGTAAGCGTGCGTGCTTAAGGAAATGTTTTGATCAATAATTTCTATATTTCAGGATGATTCAGCTGATCTTGATTCTCTGGGCGGTGGTGATGGTGATAGTATTGAACCTCTTCCAGGGCTTGAAACAATCCTTGAAGAGCTACAACAGGAAGATGGGTATGTTTCCAAACTATTTGAAAATTTAACTACTTGAAATATTGGCAATCAGAGTTAGAATCTCAGCAATTGAAATTCGTCTAGAAACAATCATGAGCATAGCACGAAAAAGATGCCAAGTCTTGTCCCACAAAAAGAAATGCTCTTGAAAATACAGGCACACTGTGAAGCACAACTTTGACTTGAAAAAATTTGTAGGGGCGAAAGAGAAAACAAATGGTTATTACTAGTCTTCTTGACTAATGTAAGGGAATGAAATTTTGAGGGTACAAACATTTAAAAATAACAGGCCATTTTTCATTTTGTCCATAAATGCTTATGATCACGTACTTTCCGCCAAAACTGCATTTTATATTTTTATTTTGAAAATGATATTCATCCATGTATACAAATCGTGTATTTCGGAGCCTTCATTTTGTTAATGCTTTTATTTAAATGACAGTGCAATTAGATGAGTTTTGAAAAAACGAGTTATAATGAATGCATTATGACTTTTCTATGGTACGACGACATTCTGTCACAGCATATCAGATGTAAGAATCAGCCGTCAAGGGTTTGAAAAACGAGTGGTCTCGCAGGACTTGCAACTTTGGCTTTCTAATGTGAGTTTTCATTCATATTTTTTTCTTAAATAATGGAATATGCCAATTTATATACTTGTTTATTTTGGTCATGCTTTTCATTTCTCCCAACTTTTGAATCTTAGGCACCTCCCACCAACCAAAGGTTTACTCTACTTGCTCGTGCTGGAAGACAGGTATTTTCCTTTAATTATGCATATCACTTTCAAAGGAATATGCAACACACATTTTGCAATAGGCTTATTGCTATGGACCATTATGTTAAATATTTGTTTTATGGATTGCACGTTACTTTATATCTCTATTTTAGTTTGATAAATAAGTAAACTTATAATAGTCTCTCACCTAAATTTTGTAAGTATTTGTCTCAAGTTATGCATTATGCAAGTGAAATGCACCTCAACGCTGTAGAACAGATGTTAAAGACACATACAATTTTGGCATTAAATTAGCTTCTCTAACAGTATTTGAGTGACTCGAAATACTTCATGCTATAGTTTTGACTTTCGATCGAGTTTTTTCTCATAACTCAAAAAACATGAAGTACTTATCATATTATCAATTGAGTCACTCATTGTAATATATTTTGTTTCTCTTTCTTCACTCATTTTTCCTGTCATAATTCGAATACATTACCTAAATTGAAAATGTGCATATGCTTTTCTGCTGTGATGCAGGTGCAGGAGATACACTTGACTACATCTCTCGATCAGGAAGGTATCAAAAAGGCATTACAACGAGTGTTGGAGCGTGTTCCCTGAATTTGATTTGATTGAGCTCTTTCTTCACATAATCAGTTATTTTGTACAGTTACATCTCACAAATTTCGGCAAGCTATTATGGTATTTATTAATCTGATTTGTATCCTCATTCCTCAACGTATTCCAAAAATGTTCAAGAATTGACTGGTAAAATAGTCCTTGTTCAAACAAACCCTCCACTCGATGACAATTTGCTTGAGTTCATCCACTCAGAATTGCCAACGCATTTGTGCCATACACCAGACTTGTCAATACATGCAGATTCATTCATTATAGTAAACACTATTTGCATAGACGATCGAGAATGAGTCATAGGAAACATATAGATAATACATCTTTATCATAGTATCATAGTATGACATTAAAACATATTACATTGTTTATAAAAAAGTTCTGAAAAGGGTGTCCCCATAACATGTTTAGACAACAGAGGGAGGGTGTCTCAGTATGTATAAGCACAAAATGTTTAGACAACAGAGACCCTGGTGGCAGATGGTGGAGTAGAATCCTTGTTGAGGTGGACCTCCCTGAGGCGAGTCTCAAGACCCTTACCCCCTCCATTGGCCAATGGATGAATTCCATGATCTGGCCCTGTCATATACTCCCTACCTTTTCTTTCTTCATCATAGTCTATCCCCATACGCTCTGCGCAACCTGCATGTGTACCAAAAACAACGTAGCAAAACAAACTAATCATAAATTAAACTTAAATATTAGAAAATATATGCATTAAAGAGTGAACCAAGTGGAAGAATATGTATGCATATACTTTTGACAAGGTGATCATAGATCTGGCCATCTCTAGTGAGAGACATCATGAGCTGAGGGATCCCAAATGGGAGGGAGTGACCCTTGTCCACTTGCCAGAAATGGAAAACTTTGCCGTAAGTCTTGCAGACCGTCTCCATGTCTAGACGCTGAATGGGAGCAGGAATCTTAGGCATGAAGAGGAGGCCACTCTTGACCTCGTACAAGTGAGAGTGCCATAGACCCTTCTCCTCGTCGGGCAGTGTTAAGTAAAGGTTTTCAGAGATGATGTACTCAAGCCCAATGAGCCTGGCTTTCTTGTCGGGGCTGTCGTAGATCAGACACTGCCTCATCTCCTCGTTCTTGTGCGCGCAATAGTGGTGTGCCTCCAGTTGTCGGGTCATGTCATGAGAGTAAAAGTGAAACCTGCATTACATAAACATCGTGTTAAGCACCTTTGTGTCTTCAGCTATTGTTTCCACAATCAACTTTTGGTTAAATATTGAAATGTTCTGCTGATATAAAAGAAATTGATTTGCTCACGCGCAAAGATGCTGGTGGATTTTGTTGATGGGATCGAAGTTTTGTATAACAGATGTAGCAGTGTCACGGAGGTAGGTGGCTGTGTCAGTTGGCTTGCCATCTAGAACTTGTGGGTGGGTGTTGTTGGTGGACATTTTTGGGTTCAGAAGAAGCAATTTGGTTGTGATTTTATGTGTTGAATCTTTGAGATGGTTAAAGTTATATAGAAGGATTGGTGATGAAAGAAGTGATACAATAGCACTTTGACAACATTGGAGGCATGCAGCTTCACGCGTGGTTCTCAAACTTCACGTGGCACCCTTCACAAACTTAGTGGCATCACACGTGCCCCTTCTATACTATACTACGTTTCATCTTCACAAAAAATTATCTACCCTTTTTTGTGTTTATATTTCACATTTCACATTTCTTTTACATAGCTTATGATGGTCCGATAGTGGATGATGATGTTATAAGTCCAACAAATACTTGTTAGAATAGACTCAAAATAATTCTGATATTATATTACAGATTAGACTTTAAGCTTAATTCAATCCCATAAAATCGACTCACAAGATTGAGGTTTGCAACCACTTATATATGTTATCATCTCTAATCTTATGAAAATTATTATTATAAAAATATAATATATATATATATATATATTTAGTTGAAAATTGGTTTGATCCAATATCTGGACCAAGTCAATGTTAACCTGAATTGGTATTAATTACCATAGAGCTTGCCAAAAAATATCAACATTGATGTGATGGTTATGGAAGAAGCTAAACTTGTACGTTTGAGTCCTCCATGAGAGTTTGATCACTATATAAAAAATTACTTTAATTTCGCGTTTCCAAGTTAAGTCTTTGAAGACCAAATAAACGATTGAGAAAAGATAAAAACAGAATAAAACAACACGAAATAATGAAGAAGAAAAAAGTGAGCAGTGAAAAGAAAAAGACAAGGGAAAAAAATAAGTAAAGAAAAAATGATTAAAAAAAACAAGAATGAGAATGAGCAGGGGAGAAAAAGTTAAAGGACAAAAAAAGAAGTGAGTGAATTTACAAATAAAAGAGAGTTTGAGAATGTTTTGATAGTAAGAGAGAAACTACTTATATGTTTATTTCATTTCATTTTTTTTCTTTTCCTATGTTTTGATGTTTCTCCTTGATGTGATTTAAAGATGTCTCTTAATATGAAGTCTTTAGTGAAAAGAAAATTAAGCAAAAAAATATGAAAATTGCAACATTGTGAAAAAAATTAGTTTTAAGATTTTTTATATTTTTTTTTTTAAGAAAATGTATGGACGGATAAGCTTGTTAATTTAGATTGTAAATAAGCTTTTATATAGATTTTTTTAGAATTCTTTATTAATATGTATAAATTAGCTATATACTGTTTTTATATAAGTTTTGGTTTAGTTTTTTCCAAATTTTTTTTTTTTTTTAATAATATTTTTTTATGTGATAGTAAATGATTGTTGTTACTTAAGATGTCAGTCTAGTTCAGATATCAAGTTTTATAGTGATGTCTAACATAAAAGTTTTTATAAAAAGAAATCATTATTTTTATAAAATAAAAATATGAATAGTTAACTTTTTTTTATTTTTAAGTTTTTTTAATTTAAATAATAAAATATTATGATTTAATCTCATTTTAACTATTTTTACTTTTAATATTATATCAATAATATTTTTTTAATCTTTGTAATGTATATTTATTTTTTTAAACATAAAAGAATAATAGTTATTTTTTTTATCTTAGAGAGGTGTAAGATCAGTGGAAAAAAAATGTAAGAAAAGTATAATTTATTGTTTAAATAAAGGGTACAGGAATCAAAGTTATAAGTCAAAATTCAAAGCTGAAGAGTATATTACTCGTTTTTGCTGATCATCTCACCAAACTAAATACGAACTTTTATTTATCTGTAATTTTGAATTTTAGGATAGTTAATTATTATCATTTTAATTGTATTCTCATAAAATAAAAAGGTTTTAATAATATTTATAAATTTAAATGACGGATTAAAAAAAATACATTTCTAAATTGATATATTCTTTACTTTATTTGTTTATTTGAACTAAGTGATTAAATATGAGAATAAAATTCCAATAAAGTAGTTAACTAATTTCAGTCTAGTCAATATTAGCTCAAAATTCTTTAATAAGACATTTTTTTCTTTTCAAAATAGAGTTTCATTTCATCTTAACAATGAAGGTGTCACATTTTTATTTGATACTTTCACTGAAACACACTCATAAAATAATAAATATCAATTAAGCATCACAAATAGGATTAATTAATTACTATTTTTCTTTACAAAAAAAAAAGTTTTCTATGCAAGGGAACCAAATTAACTAGTAATAGTAAACACACAAAAACATTTTGTATGAGCAACCACATAAATCAAGTCTTGTTAAGTTAGAATTGTTAGGTTAATTAGTTATATTATTAATGTTAAGAGACTTCAACACTTTTCTTTGACTATTATGTTTGTTTTAATTTTTCTCCAAAGAAAATAATATGTTGAATTCAACTATAAAGTGTCTTAAAATTCTTAATATGATGTTAATTAAATTATGTAATGTAAATTCAATAATAACATATTACTTGTTATATGTTTTGATTTGGACTGTTTAACTTAAATAAATATAGACTAATTGTTTATATTTTTAAATAAGATTTAAAAAAAATAGGAAAACCAATTTGTATGTTGGTCTTTAATTGTTTTCTCTTAAACAATAGTTTCTAAAAAAAATAAAAATTACATAATACTTTTTTCAGACATTAAAAATGATTTTAATAACATCTAAATGATTGGAAATTGTCTTAATAAAATATGTTAATTTAAGAATAAAAATATTATTGAAGAGAGAAAATGTAATGATTTTTTAGAGAAAACTTAGAGTAACATAAATAATGCATGTGTTATTCTCTAATAAATTTTAGTAGAATTTGAACTTAACAAAATACAATTTTTAATGTTATCGTAAATTGAAGAAACGAGAAGGGTAGTTGAGTCATTTCATGCTCATGCCATGCCTCATTGAAGACCGAAGACCAACGACTCAACTAAAGTTGACTTTTACCTTTTTTTTTATTCTGTTCTCACTTTCAAATTAATTTTTTCTTTAATTACCAAGGACTTTTTTTTTAAAAATTTTCATTAAAAAATACATATATTTTTCCTTATATTGCATCAATTAATAATTCTATTTAAAATTAAATTATATACCTTTTTAATTACACATTTTTAAATTTCAAAGACTGAATATTAATAAAATTCAAATTCAAAGGGAAGTGTTGATATACTTTTATTTTGTTTCAAAAATTATGCTAAATCTTTAAAACTGTTTTAAACAAAATTCAAATTGTATTTTGCTATTCCTTCTGTAAAAGCTAATTGTACTTCTTCTCTTATTTTCACAATGCATTTGGAATATATTTTAACAAATACAAACTATAATCAATCACTTCAATATTTATTGACATTTAATATCCATGAAAAATATTTAATGAATATAAAACATTGTTGTATTTAGACCAAAATATGTTGGTTTAGTATCGAAATTATTTGGATTTAGAATTTTAAAATTAATATAAATGAAGAAAATGGTATTTAAAATTTCAAAATATTAAGAAGAAAAAAATCTTTAAATAAGCAAGCATATTTGTTTCAATAAAAGTTGTGATCTCTTGAAAATTATGTTCAATAACGATCTTTAACTTGCATAAAAGTTATTAATTATATAACAACTATTTCAAAAATTATAATTAAATACATATATATCCTACTGAAAATATTAATAAGAGAGCAACAAATGCATAGAAAATGATATCCAATATCATTGATTAAAAAGAAAAGATTTTGTTATTGTAATGATACACTGTCATATTTCATGAACAACAGATAGTTAAGTTTTTAGGATAATATGATCTATGTATCATAGACACTAACACGGATACTGATATGACATAGAAACATAAATACGTATCATTTTTAAGATGTAAAACATGCGAACACAAATATGAATTATATAAATTGATAATAAGATGATTGTCTGAACTTCATAGATAATGATACATTGACCATTCCAATTTTTTATATAACCACAACTTTTAATTTTTAATATTTTTTTTATATCATTTAATTACAAATATACTCTTTATTTTACATATTTATTTCTAAATCCATCTCATTAAAAAATGGTATATAATTATAAGGATAGTAAAACCATTATTTTTTGAGTAGTTTTTACATTGTGAGAAAAGAATGAAAAATGGACTAGTAATTAAGTATTGGATTATAGTGAATAAAGAAAAAGTTGTATTTATGAATGGTTTGATTAGCATGTGTAGGAAAAATAGTAGGGAGTGGCGGGTAAAGTTCAAACCTAATTTAGTTTCCTTCCTCGAACCTTCCTTCCATCCAACACACTTTGCTAATCTCTGCTTTATCATTACATTAACGCATCAAACTCTTAATAATATTTACAATTGGTTGCAATTTTAGTCTTACGTTGTTATTAATTGAGTTTGGTTCTTGTTTTAATGTCTTGCAGGACAGAGAGAGAGAGAGAAAGTGTGGTCCAAGGTCAAACCGCCATTACCATAGCAGTCACGTAGCGAAGAAGAGCCATTAATTTAAGGGTTATTAGGTAGTTATGGCTGCCTAAGAATATATACCCTCACACACAATATTATTATTATATCAAATATTGGTGGTGATGGGCATGGAAACTGTCTCTTCCAATCCCATAGAGTGTCTGGGAAAAGGGTTCGATTTCACCAGTGATTTCAGGTTGAAGTTTGCCAAGGGACAAGGAAGACGAAGATTGGTGGTTGTTGACGAAGAGAACAAGAGGAACATTACTGTTCCTGGTACTGCTGCTACCATTCCCAATGTTTCCCAGGATATCAGCTGTGACAAGGGGGATCGTCTTCGCTTCAAATCTCATGTTCTTCAATTCAACCAGGTTATTATAATTCCCTTCCTCTTTCTCTAATTCTTCTTCACATAACAATATCAAATTGCTCACTGCAAAAATGGTTTCTGAAATATATATCTATGAACATATATGCAGAGATTGATGTGATTTCTTCATATCGTATAAAAAAAAGGTTTTGAATCTTCTGCTTACAAATTCTGAAATGCAAACAGAATTTGATTTTTTTGTGTTGTATATTATTATGAAGTGGATTTTAAGTTTAACTCAATTCCATAAACACAAACATTCGAAATAACTCTGATACCATATTATAAAATGGACTTTAAACCTAACTCAACCCCATAAAACCAACTCATAAGTTTGAGGTTTGCACCCACTTATATAGAATGAAAAACTCTAATCTCTAATCAATGTGAATCTCCATTATATATAATGAAAAACTCTAATATCTAGTCGATGTGGATCTCCATTATATATGCTTTAAGAAATGGTGTGAAATTCTGTGAAACTTATGTTGTTGAATTCGTATGTGTGTGTCATGTTTCAGAAACTGAGCCACTGATGATACAGATGTGACTTTTTCACATACACCTAAGATATTCTTAACTTTCACTACAAATAAAATAACTAAATAAAATTCAATTTTAAATAGTCATCATATTAACTAAATTAAATTAACTATATATATTAATTATAGCAATAAGATTTTGGAGAGAAGTTCTTTTTTCTGTTAGTGAAAAATGGGAAACAGATAAAATGATATTGTATTTTTATTCTGTGGAGTTTTTTTAAAAATGTTACTTTTGTTTACTATTTCAATAGATTACGAAATAATGAACAAATTGACTAGTTGCTGGAATAGTCCTGTAGACTACTCAACAATCCAGAAGATCTATGTATGTTAAGTGCATCATTCAACAATTTTAAGACACAATTATTAATATTATTTATACATTTTAGATAATAGACTTATGACGAATATTCTTATAAATTCATATTTATATTTAATAAAAAGTTATTCTAGTAAAAATGATATATCTTTCTGTACTTTTTTAAAATTAAATAAAAATAAAAGAGTGATAATGGAGATTAAATAATAAATTAGTCATTTGTGTTGTATGTTAGAGGAGGCCAGATGTTTGGAGAATGTAATTATTGAAAAATTAGGGAAGCAAAGTCAATTCAAAATTAATAATATAAGAATTAAAATAATATTTTATGATAATTGTTATAAAAGTAAAATAGAATATGTAAAAAAATGTTTGTGTATTTCATTTCTGTATATTTTAAATGATATAAAACAAAGATAGGTTGTTATTGGATGTCCATGTAAAAAAAAGTACTCTCGTGTATATAAATAAATTAATTTAAAAGAAAAATGTAAAGTTAGATTAGGTAATTAATAAAAGACCTGAAACTATATTAAAGGACTGTTTATAGTTGTTTACCATAATTTTGTTTTACAGAACCACAGCTAAAAAAATTATTCGTTTATGTTAAAAGGAATTGGAACATATAGAATGTGATTTTTCAAAATAAAAATGTAATTTGAGTATCTCAAGAGGAGAAAGTGGAATTTAGCCTTTTAAACTTTACATTATTATAGTTTATATTTTGTATTTTGTATACATGTAAAAAATAAGTTTGTAAAGAGGGGTGAGTTAAAGATTTTATATTGAGAAAAAATGAGTAAGATGGATAATATTTAATAGAAAGAATTATAAACCTATTTCTTTAAATGAGTTTAAATTGAAAATAATGTCCTGATATTTTATATGAGTTTTATTCACTATTCATTACAAGATTTAACTATGTATTCATCTAGTCTAGTTAAAAGATTGATGATTTAAACTTAACTAGTTTATTCATTTGAGCTTAATTAGAGGTTTAAACTCGAGTTTAAATTCTTTCTCTAGTTTATAATTTGATTAATTTTGTTTTCAAAAATTTCCTTGAATTATTTTTATAGTATTTAAAAATTATTTTAACACTAACCAATTAATAAAAGTATGCATAAATTTTTTCACTGAGAAAAATATTTTTATATAGAAAAAAACTAGTGTTTTACATCAAGAAAATTCATCATTAACCAATAAAACTTGAATTTTACAATAAGAACTTAACATTTCAATAAAATATAAATTACTGTATCTTCTATTCTAAATTTGATATATACAATTTTTTTTAGATAAGCAATTTAAGCAGTGTTACATGACTCTATTGTTTACTAGCAGATGTCTGAGTTGCTAAATCAAAAGTGTGCAATACAAGGAAAAATTCCTTCTGGCTATTTCAATGCTCTTTTTGATCTGAGTGGTGATTGGTATCGTGATGCTCATAACATCAAGTATCTTGCTTTTGATGCTTATTTCATTTCCCTCTACTATTTCCACCTTACTGCTTCACACCTCATTCTGCAAGACGAAGTCAAAAACTCTGTTCCACCTCAGTGGGACCCTGCTTCATTAACCAGGTAAGCACAAAGCCACAACAACAAACACATACAAAGACAAAACAAATGTTAATGTTGGTGTTCATTTCTGTTAAGGCAGGTTCATTCAAACATATGGAACACACATAATAACAGGTATGGCTGTTGGAGGTCAAGATGTAATATGTGTCAAACAAAAGCATTCTTCAAAGGTTTCACCTGCTGATCTAAGAAGACATTTAGAGAATCTAGGAGATTTTTTGTTTCAAGATTTAAGAAGCCCTTCTCAACAACAGCCAAACACCTCCACAGAAGCCAAACAAAAGGTAATCAAGTATATATATTGTCCTTTATCTTCTATAATTTACACTAACATTATGCAACTTGATATCTTAGTTATATTGACATATCAAGTAACAACAATCCTTTGTGATTATATCTTTGTTACTTACTGATGCAGCATCTCTTATTCGTGTAGGTTCCTGAGGTCTTCAATCAAGTGATGCAATCAAACACAACGCAGTTCACCAGCATTTCAGAAACCTCAAGCAAGGATGTGAGTCACAAAAAGAGGAACATTTGCCATTTTGAAATTTGAACTGAATAAGATTTAAATTTCAAAGTTGTTAATGTCTTAATTTTATGTTGGAAAAGGGCCTCAGTATCATCTGTTCAAAAAGAGGAGGAGATGTGTTCAAGCACGGTCACTCAAATTGGCTCCAGACAGTGGCTTCTAATCCTGAAGCTATCCTCTTCAAGTTTGTGCCTATTTCATCACTTCTCACAGGAATTCCTGGAAGCGGCTATCTTAGTCATGCAATCAATTTGTATTTACGCTGTACGTGCTTCTTCTCAGATAGACTAATAATTCTATAATATAGAACTTTATATTGGTAGCTGTCTTTTTGCTGTAAAATTACGATGATGATAGCGTAGACTTGTCTAATGCTAGAAAGAGGATAATATAGAGATGATCAGATGATCCCAAGCCATCTTTTATACATATATTGGTAGCAGTCGTTTTACTGTAAAATTACGATGATAGCGTAGAATCTAATGGTGATTTCATGAATAAAATTCAAAACATATCTGCAACCAATGAAAATTAACAATAACAGTAAAGCAAAAGGGGTTGTGATCGTTAAAAAACACAACACTTGATTGATTCATTTGTGTTTTACAGATAAGCCCCCTCCCGAAGATTTACAATGCTTCTTGGAGTTTCAAATTCCAAGGCAATGGGCACCCATGTTTTATGAGCTACCTCTGAGGCATCAAAGGAAAAAGAGTACTTCCCCTTCCCTGCAATTTGGTTTCATGTCTCCCAAGCTTCATGTCAGTTCTGCACAGGTACTTTCAGGCAAACTCTATTTTAGTGATTGACATTTATTAAGAAGTGAACTTTAAGTCTAACTCAATCTCATAAAATTGACTTATAAGATGAGGTTTACACCCACTTATATACCATGTCTAATCCACTAAAATCATGTTTAATCTTTAGTGGATGTGAGATTTCCAACACACTTTCTCACGTAGAGAGTAAGAACTCGTACGTGAGACAACATATTATGAGTGGTCCGATAACGACCAAATAGTGTGTAAGGTTGTTTGTGTCTTAATCATGACATTTTATTCTATGCAAAATAATATCAGGTAGTGAGTGAAGAAAAGCCTGTGGTAGGCCTCCGTCTGTACTTGGAGGGAAGAAAATGTGATAGACTTGCAATACACGTACACCATCTTTCAAGCCTCCCAATCCCAAAGACAATGATCCACTCTTCAGGCGCATCATTGTGGCGAGGATCTGATGATAATGAATTCTGTGACACCTTTCTGGAACCAATAAGGTGGAAGGGATTTGCAAACGTGTGCACTGCAGTGGTCAAACATGACCCTAACTGGTTGCATGAATCAGGTGTTGATGGTGGTGTTTACATTGTAACTGGTGCACAGCTCATAAGCAAAGGGAATTGGCCAAAGAATGTGCTTCACCTGCGGCTACAATATACCCACATATCCAATTGCAGCATCAGGAAGTCAGATTGGGATGGTGCACCAGAGGCTTCAAGAAAATCATCTTTCCTCACAAATTTAAGCACAACATTTTCATTCACACAGCAAAGTGTCTCTGCTGCTCCTCAGAAGCAGGCTCCAACTGCACTTGACTCTGGTGTTTATCCAGATGGTCCACCTGTGCCTGTTCCTTCTGGAAAATTGCTTAGATATGTGGATACAAGTGAGGTTCTGAGGGGGCCACATGATGTTCCTGGACATTGGTTGGTAACAGCTGCTAAGCTTGTGACTGAGGGTGGTAAGATTGGATTACAGGTCAAGTTTGCACTGTTAGATTACTACTAGTTAAGTTCTCTTTTAGGTATGTGTGTAGAGAGTAGAGAAACATTGGTGGATTTCATTTGTTGCTTAATTTTTGTGTGAACTTATAGATCACATGTACATAGGCATGTACTTTCTGATCACTTTGTACAGTGCACTATACAAAAAATGAGAGGTGATAGAAAATTAAAATGTGGCTGTGGTCTTAATTTACATTTTGATCAACCTTCTACCAACTTGTGAAAAAATTGAAAAGAAAAAACAAAAAGTAAGGGAACCCAAATGAATGGCCCATCACCTATTAACATTGATTCGATACAACACGAACACGAAAATATGTATAATTTCTAAAATGTAGAATTCAGAACACAAATTTATATATTATATAATTATAAATTATATAAATTAATAATCAAGATTTATGTCTTCAAGTATGTTTAAGTTCTACTTAACAGAAAAATATTTTTTCTGATTGGTTCAAAAGGATTTCATCCTTACTTTTATAATCATAATAAAATTTTATATAATAAATTTGAGTTGTTAGAAAATTAAATATTTCTCATTTTTAGAATTGAGTCTGAACGGTGCTAAAATTGTTAAAAATTTAATAAATATTTTTTGAATTGATCACTTCATCGATATGTATCATACCAGTATCGTACACATTTAGATGTCTAATACGTGTGTCCAACATTATTTAAAGTGTTTGATGCCATCACAAAATTTCATGTTCCAATTTATTGCATCATGAAATGGTGGTTCTGTTCAAGATTTAGGTGGACGAAATACAGAGAAGAAAACTTTCATTTTAACTTGTTTAGGTCAACTAGAAGAACCCATAATTGACTTCACTTTGGATTGGCCATGCAATGTTTGTCAAACCAACATCCTATGACCATTGGTTTGTCTTGTGGTCAAACTCAAACTCGATTTTCCCTTCTTCAAATTTCAAAAGCACTTATTTAGCCATTATTTTAGGAAATAGATGATGTGTAGGAAACAATAACTATAACTTTGTCAATCAAGGGAAGTGTGCTTTTCATCAATTTAGAAAAATCCAATCCAAATTGCACAGTGTTTATGTCTTTGTCTGCTTTTATTAGGCTACTCAAATTCAATTAACTCCACTCATCACAATTCCTTACAGAGAATTCTAAAGATAAGTCAATTGTCTAACTTTTTTTACCAACCATAAGACAATCAATTCTACTCAATTTCTAGATTATTGGTGAGTCAAATTGCTTCATTTATTTACTAATTTTACATGATTATTTAGTTAAGATTGTTTTAATGTGTTTTCATTATTAATTTGAATAAAGTTTAGTATACATGTTCATTTCTCAGTATCTGAATATTTTTATTTCTTAAGATAGAAATATTTGATGTTTATGCTTTAAAGTGTTACAATTTCGTTAATTAATCTGTACTTTTTTATATATAATTTTTAATTATTTGACAACATTTTATATATATACACCATAAGAAAATCATTAAATGGAAACTAGTTTTAGAAACCAAAATAATTGGTTACTATTTGTATTTAAAGTAATTTCTATTATTAATAAAAATTTATAAAATAGTTTTTAAATTGTTGTCTAATCATTAGTTACCAAAGTTTTAGTTACTTACTACTTGTATTCTAAATTAATCTCTATTAGTCTTTTAGAAACTAATATAGAATCTAAAATATTAGTATTTAAAACCTTGGTAGCTAATTTAGATACTAATTTAAAAATTATTTTATAAATTTTTATTAATAATAAAAAATACTTTAGATATAATTAATTTTTTAGTCTCTAAAATAATATATAATTTAATATTAATATAATTATTAATTATTTTTTATCTAAATACTGATTTTCTACTGATATTTGGATCTAAACTAGTCTTTTAACTTGTGAGTTAAGCAATGTTGAAAACTATCCAAGTGAAATTCCTGCATGGCTTGTGTCTGTGATTCATACAATGATTAATGTTAGTAATTACTAATCAACTTTACTTTGGAAGAAAGTAAGGTTAAAGAGAGTCCTTTACCTTTGGTGAAATGATTCCATAGCCGACAACACATGATCAGAAAAAGATTAGCAGCATTTCAGTTCCACCATAATTGTTTTCTGCTGAAGGCATCATCAACTTCAGTGCATGCATGTAATCATAGCACAGTGCACACTACAGAGTAGCATCTATATATTATGGAAAAAGCTACTCAAAAGTGTTACTATGCATTTTAAATTAAAAGCTTATTACATTATTGCTTTTTTAAAGAAATACAAATATAATCAAGAATGCGTTTGAATTACTTATTTCTGAATTTATGTGTATGCTTTTACAATTTTCTCTTTTTTATATCAAGCTTATGGACCGTGTACATGTCTTGAAATTATAATATACATATATCTTACTATTCATAATAAATTTCTATTTAGTGGATATAGGTTCGATTATCAGTCAAATCATGTTAAATTATTTTGTGTGTAATTTTTGATTTTCTGTTTTATCTTGTTTTTTGTTTTGGAATTTTTTTTTTTCATTTTAGTGTTATATTTGAGGGTTTGAAAGATCAACGAATTGTGTTTGTACTCTACAAATTGGCGTGGTTAGCGTGGATTAAATACATGAGTGATTGAATCCTATATTGTTAGGATTTCTTGTATTGAAAGTCTTTTTGACAAAGGATTTCAGGTAAGCGTGTTTCGCTGTGATAAAAAAAGACGATATAAGTAGGTAACCACGGTTGCTTGTGCGAAAGTATATTCTAAATGTGAGTTTGTCCAACATTGTCTAGGAATGTGTCTCAAAAATAATATATGAAAGAAGATCCACATATCTAATGTCTAAGATTTTAGGTTGTTTCTTATATAAAATGTTCATGACTTATTGTTATCCAATTTAGAATAAATTTGAAATCCTAATAGTCATGTTACCATCTAATTTGGGGGAAAAATACTTCAAATCTTGAATTGTTAATGATGTTTGGAAGTCATTATTTTTGAAATTATTCTTTTCTACAACCTATTAAAGAAATTAATTATAAAATTTAGGATATATAAAAAAAAGTTAATTGAAACAGGACTTGGATGATTAAATACACTAATTGTTTTGGCAAAGCATGATAGTGAGGAATTTAGTGAGAAAAGTAATGGGCAGTGGAAGATGCAGAAGAATGAAGTAGGGCATCTTAAAGTTGTAAAACTGTTTGAAAATGGTTTCCGATGACCCACCCATGTGTGCAATCATAGCATTCTGAATTTCTTTAACTCCTAATCCTGCTCTTAACCACCATCATTACGTACTGATTCAAAATGAGTTGGCATCCATCTGATTCAACACTAACACAACTATAAGATTGGGAAATGAGGAGCTGCTCATTCTCTGTCTCATTATTGTTCTAACTGAAGTAGGATATTTTCTGAAATTTGAAAGAACAATTCACCCAACACAACAAACCAACAATACCAACTTAACTAAGCCTATGCAACAAGCAATTGATGATTCATATAGTTCTGATACATATTAACTTCTTCAAATTTAGTTTCATTAGTAGTTCTGCTTTTTCCTTTATTTTTCTTCTGTTAGTAAAGTGCATGCTTGAGGCATGTATGTGGCCATTCTTATGATGAGAAAAGCTTTTGGCCCACCAAAGAACTCACTGAACTTTAGGCCATTTGCATAAGAAAGCACATGCAGTAGTTGAGGATACTTATTCATTTTTCATTTGTTTATCTTTCTCCACAAGGATCCATTTCTATCAAATCTCTGAGAGAATCTTAATTCACACATCGACTAAAGATTGAGATATTTCAACTTTTATAAGTGGGTGCAAACTTCACCTGATTTTATGTGATTGAATTAGATTTAAAGTCTACTTGATATGGTATCAGAGTCATTTATATGGTATCAGAGTCATTTAAAAGCCTATCAACTTTCACAGTAAAAATTGAGTGATTTTATTTGTCACATATTGGCATTAGATAAAGCAAAAGGATGTAAGGAACCATAGAGAAACAGGAAAATAAAGGGGGAGAGGTAACACAATCATATAGCACGCACGTTTACAATCGTGCTAACTGGATTTGATTAACAGCAAAAACAAGTTGAGTTCCAACATGTTCCAAAGAGACACACAGAATGTCAAAGGAAAGATAATTTTCCAGCCAGTTTCTCAAGGCCAAATCTCATTGAGGTTTTGCCCAATTCTTCTGAATTTCAAAGTAGTAATTGACATCCAAGTAGCACTTTTGATCGTCATCTACAAACTGAAGCAAGAAAATTTAGTAAGTTAGTTCTTCCTATTTGCTAAACAAGAGTCAACTTTCTGAGTTTCACTGAATCTGTTACCTTGGTTCTTGCTGCATAGGTTCCTCTGACGAACATGCCACAAGGGGTGCTTTCTTCTTCTAATGCATAAGTATATGGTTCCTTCTGGGGACTAAAAGTTCCCAACATCTTCTTTCTGCTGGCCACTGTTTATGAAATGAAAAATACTGTCAACAACACTATTTAATCAATTGAAGTTAGAGACACTAGGAGAACTGTCTCACACCTCTAACACCAGTTTTCCAAATAACATTGGTGTATTTGAGACCAGAAACGATGTTGTTGGAGACAGTGAAGGTGAATTTCATGGCGCATTTGCTTCCTTCCTTAAGGGTGAAGAGGCTTTTCTTAGGATCATTTGTAAATGGAATTGGCAGAATGAGGTCAGGCCTCTCTGGGCTTGTAATAGTGAGGCTCAAAATCTTCACATCAGGGTCTTTACTTGCTGCATTCCAACACAAGAGCTTTCACATTTTCAAGGCCTCCAAACATCAATCATTAGGAGCTTAAATGAAACTTACTGCCACAAACTATGTTCAACTTAATTCTCATCCTCAGAACAATTTAACATTTACCATAAATGTCAAGAACTGGAGCCAACCAACCTAAGAAAACAACAAGGCTCTGCTAATTTAAGTTTATTTTAGTTAATATGGTTAGAGATCATCCACTAGAGATTAAGACATTTCATAATATATAAATGGATGCAAACCTCACTTCATAAGTCGATTTATGAGGTTGAATTATGTTTAAAGTTCACTTCTTAATATAACATGACTCATTTATGTATTATGAAATGTTTGATTGATGTAGTGAAGTAATAAAAGGGTAACCTTCTTCATCTTGGTGAAATCATAAATATGGAATGTTGAAGAGTTTGAAAGAGAAAGAAGTTGAAGAGTAAAGAGAAAAACTAAGTATCACCTCCAACGACAGACATATCAACACTTCCCAGAAGTTGCTCCTTCCATTTTCTCAAACTCTGGTCATCCTTTGAACACAAAAGAAAAATCTTTCATCAGAAGACAGCTGCAAAAGCAAAGGGTGTGAAGAAGCATTTCAAAAACTAAAGGCTCACTTTATCTTTCTCAAGCTGTTCCTTGAGGGTGATTTGGGGACCAATATCCAGTTCCCTGTCAGATTCCAACTTGGAGTCATCATCTTCCTCTGGCTCAGTTTCTTCTGCAACATCAGAGTTGGCACTATCAGTGTAAGGAGGCTGTTCTGGTTCTCCACCAACGTTGTTGTTGTTGTCTGTTGCTTTGTTTTTGAGCTCTTCCACAAAATGAGAAGTTGTGGAAGACACAGCAGCAGACATTTTCAAGGTAAAAGATACAGGGAGAAGCCAAATTTAGATGTTTCGATGCTAAACTAAGAGGTTGGAACTGAGATTGAGGGAATGTGAGTTTGAAATGTAATGTGTGTATCTGAATTACATGCTACTAACACTTATATAATGAATGAATGAGATAGTGATTTAGAAAATGATGATTTGAAAAATTTTAGATTTGTATATAATTTTTTAGGGTAGATTTAAAAATAAATATATAATAAAAATATTAAAATGAAAGTTGTAAGAATAATTATATAAAAATGTGTTTGTTAATGTTTGATTTAAAGGACACATGTCGATGTGGGCCTGCGAATGTTATAGCAGTGACCAAAAGCAGTTGAGATAAAAACCGGTGATGGTGGAGATCAGATTTCATAGAAACTTGGTCCATTTTTATCAATCAATCATTTACATTTAGTGACCACATTTATTTTGTCCGAGGTAAGTTGTTCCTAAACCACAATTATGTACTCCTACTACAATCATTGCTGTGACTCTCATGTCAGGAATTTTATAAATTTTTGTCACATAGGGGTTTGAGCCTAAATTACCTACCTACCTTTATTTACAAAGACAATCCCAATCTATATACACTATACTTGAGGTGTAAGGGTTAATTGATTTTTCTTAAAATATTATTTTTCACTTATTTAAAAAAAAAACATTGTTCTATCCATTATCTAAATGATAAATATTACAATGTGATAATGGATAAAAATCATTAAAACAATTATGATAATTTATTTTATAAATAGACAATAATTACTTATATTCTCACCGTTCAACTAGAACACACTTATTAAAGAATGAAGTTAAAATGATTACGATTAATTAGTCATTTTATTGGGTTTCTATTCAAGTTCGTAAATCTATAAATACCTTAATTCTCTTTTTTTTTGTCTAGACAAAAGGAGTAGTCGATCTTAAGTCTACAAAGCTCAAAGTAGTCAAGAGTGAGTATACTTTCAATTGATGTGTAAGAGATGATTTTTTTTTCATCGGTGTCATCTCTGATATATATTTACAAAATTCACCTCATCTTTCTGATTATGGTCATAATTCTATCTTAATTGAACCATTAAGACTAATTAATTTGGAATCCCTTGATTTATGTCAAAATAACGTCATGTCCGGACATATAGTTTAAAATCGACCTACTTTATTTATTACACCACCAGAGATGAAGACCCATCACCCTATGATCTTATTATTTATTTACTCATCTACATTTTTACTGATTTAAGCCTACATTAAATCATAGAAAATAAATCTTTCAACAACTCAGAAAGCCTTACCATGCTCATACACACCAAAATGAGAAGAAGCCATCCTCATTAATAACAAATATGATAACATGATATGTGATATTTAATATAGTGACATAGTTTAGGTTTAAGATATTTAACATCAAATATGATAGAATAAAGCGAGAAGGAGGGGAAAGAAGGGAAGTAAGATGGCACTGTGTAGCTCAGTCTCTCTGTTTTTCAACTGCGGCCACCGTCGTGCATCTTTTTCTCCGCTCTCTTCTTCCAATTCCACCGCCAAAACAAACCTAAAACATGCATCTCTATGCTTCCCCAATTTCCTTCGTTCTCATTCAAAATCGCCCACTCATGCTCGCCACTTCGTTGTCCGAACCTCAATTAAAGAGACCGAGAGCGACACCGACAAGGATTTAGGGTTCGTCGGCGAGGACTCTGCCGTGTTTGAATTGGGGAAACAGAAAATATCTTCCTGGATTTATTTCACCGCCATTCTCGGAGTGGTTCTCTATGTTCTCAACGTCGCATGGATTGACAATTCAACTGGCTACGGCAAAGCTTTCATTGACGCCGTTTCGTCGCTTTCCGATTCTCATGAGGTTACACTCCTTCATTTTTTTTCCAACAATTTCCGCTATTTTGTTTTCTGTGTTTCATCGTCTGATGCTTACTGGTCAATAGTGTGTTCTGAAATCAAGACGGTTAATTTGTTGTTTTCTTTGAAATTTTGGTATTTTTGCCCCAATGGATGGGTTTAGAATCAATGAAAAGGAAGGGTGAGTTGACTTTTCATTTCAATTGTAAAAGTTATGTTAATGTATATGACGGCTCTTTCCAGACTCAGAGGGTCTGAAGAAGGTCCACAGTCCCATGTTTTTTGCTTTGAATTGTTGAGAGTGAAGTGGACACATGGCTCCAATGAATAACTTGTCTTGTAACTGGATTGAATTTGGAAGACGGGTTAGGTTTGTTGGTGCAGCTTCAGAGCCAGTTTGGATAAAAACTCCTTAAAAAGCACTTTGAGGAGAAGAAAGCAAAATGAATCTAGGATGAAAACAAATCAAACTTTCCTATAAGTTAGAATTAATTTGTGTTCCTCAAGTTTTTCAGAAGTTCATTCGTTTAACTTGTTCCTGAGTCGAGGGACATATATTCATTTTAACTTGTGGCAGAAATTTAATTCATTTTATTTTGTTCTCCTGTGAGTGTTTAAGTTTATACAGTCTGGCTCTTATTCTTCATCCACTGGTATTTTTTGTTTGTCCTTAAGAAAAAGTGGAGAGGTGGTTGTTGAAAAGTACGCCAACTTGCCTGGGAAAAAAGAAGTAAAAGTAAAGTGTGTCAGTTAGAGGGGATGAACTTCCCCGAAAATCAATGACATTCTACACGTGAAAAGAGTATGTAGTACAAACTTGACAGTATCACTGGACTAATCATGGCCAAAGGGAAACAACATAGTACCATCAACCTTTTCTCTAGGAGCCTGCAGTAAAGGGCTAAGTCTGGCTTTTTACGTAAATGGCTTGAGATCATCATGAAGGTGCTTATTTTGTAGCCACACACCCTCTTAACACAATTCATATGCAGATCTTTCTTTTTCTTTTAGTTGTATGGGTTGTCTAGTTGTCTGTATCATTCAATTAACTCATTTCAAAGATGTAATACTATCTGTTTCGTCTAAATAACACATTTGAAGGCTGCAGTAGTGCTTGGTTGGTTACTAACTCTTCTCATGGTATTCTGCAGGTGGTATTGCTCATTCTAATTCTCATATTTGCTGGTGTCCACAGTGGCTTAGCTAGCTTCCGGAACACTGGCGAGAAAATCATTGGAGAAAGACCTTACCGTGTACTTTTTGCAGGGCTATCGCTACCTTTGGCTGTCAGTACTATTGTGAGTTACTGCTCTGTATCCCCCCTAATAACTGATGTCCATCTCTTTTTATGTAATTTAGATTTCTAGCATATTTTTGTAACAAGGGAAACTTGAAGTTGATTCAAACTAAATTACTTCGCTTGTTTGCCGTCATGATACAGGTGTATTTTATTAACCACAGATATGATGGACTTCAACTCTGGCAGGTCCAGGATACTCCTGGGCTTCATCAACTTCTGTGGATTTCCAATTTCATTTCTTTCTTTTTCTTATATCCATCAACTTTCAATCTTTTAGAGGTTGCAGCTGTTGACAAGCCTAAACTACATCTATGGGAAACTGGGATCATAAGAATAACCAGGCATCCACAGGTATAAATCTAATACCATAACTCGATGTAGTATGATGACACTGATAAATTCTGTCATGTTCATGATTTTGTGGTCTTCATAATCTGGACCAGTGAATAATCTTCTTTTGATGCAAATCTTTCTTCTTTCTTTGGCAATGCGTCTCTTTTTTTTTTTCTTGCTCATAAGCTAATGTAGTTGGAATAGCAATACCTTACCAGTATCTTCTGGAAACACCCTCTTAATTCTGTCTTGCGCAATGTATACCCTTGCACCATTTGCTTTTACTTCAGATACATTTCTTGCACTTGACATTTGCTCTTCAGATGGTTGGGCAGGTTATCTGGTGTCTTGCTCATACGATTTGGATGGGAAATTCTGTGGCTGTTGCAGCCTCATTTGGCTTAATTGCTCACCATCTGTTTGGTGTCTGGAATGGAGACAGACGACTGGCTATAAAATTTGGGGAGGATTTTGAATTAGTTAAGAGTCGAACAAGTGTTGTCCCTTTTGCAGCAATTCTTGATGGCAGACAAAAGTTACCTCAAGATTTCTACAAGGAGTTCCTTCGACTGCCATACTTGACAATCACTGCACTAACCTTAGGAGCTTACTTTGCACACCCGCTTATGCAGGCTGCTAGTTTCAATCTCCATTGGTAGGCACAACACAACACATTCTCTCCCTTTTGTGTAAAATCTCTGTTTATCTATAGACACAGATGCAGAGATCAAAGAAAATAAAAATAAATGATTTGAAAAATTGATAATGACCTTGCACACCCAAAACAACACCTGTAAACTATACGGAGTAAATGGACAAAGTTAAAAAGGTGATATAATTCATTTAAAATAATTAAAAAGAAAGGACAAAGTTGGGAAATAAGTACAGTGCTATTTTGAAATTATTGACTCTTTAAAATAATCAAGAAAAGTGTTTAACAACTGATATATTTTGCTTATCTTGAATGAAATTTGATGTATCACTTGGCAATCCTAGTAAAATAAGATTTAAAACAATTTAAATGTTTTAGTTTGGGAAAACGAATTAAAATGAACAAGAAAAAAATAATAAATGAATCAAATTTGCATAATTTTAAAAATAAAAAATAAATAGTTAAAAACTGAAAAATAAAAAAACATTTACACTCAATCAAAATTTAATAAACTAATCATACATTAAAACCTTTATTTTATTTTGACTCGGCACATTAAAATCATATTCTATTTAAAGTGAATTTAGAAGTATTTGGTATCATAGTGCATAAAAGTTGAGAGGCATGTTCATGGAATCACTTCAATCATTTCAGTCTAATATGCGTTGACTTTTTATGAGCATGTCATAATAACACACATCACGTCCACTTATTTTCTAAACTCTTCCAAACTTTAAAATAATTTTTTATTTATAATAAAATTTTAATCAACATGACACTACTACAATTTTATTTATTTATAAGTGTTTTTAATTAAACTTTTTTAAAGTGTTTGGTAGAGAGTTTTGCTTTACAAATGTAATAAAATAGTGTGATAAGTATGGTTCAACGAATGCGATTCTTGAGATTAATAAACGCATCTGTTGGAATTTGTTCCAAAATGTGAAGTGGAGGATCAATTCTGTTTCTAGTAAGCATATCATAAAAAAAAAAAACAATGTTTATTCAATTACAACGTGAAATTCTATATAAAAAATAGAAAAATATTTTTATTAAAAAAATATGTAGACGTTCTAATAAATGAACAATAATTTATAACCCAAGTTTATGTGGAAGTACCAGCTCTTTCTAGAGCAGAAATTTCTTTTCAGTTAAATTACCGTATATGAAAAAAAAAAAATTACGAAAGCAAAATACCCACTAAAACAAAACTAGTATAGATCAATAAAGAAAGATTAGAATATTGTACCAAAGTAATAAACATATTTTTATAAATAAAATTAATTAGGCTAAATAAATAATGTCTTTAGACTTGTGTCGTGTGTTTATGTTCGAATTGCTTCAAAAATAGAAAGAAACGATCTAGAATGATAATTAATAATAAATCTTTAAATAATCTTTATTATGGATTAAATACCTCTGACCAAATAAACCAGAATTAATAAATAGATTAGACGAAATAAAAGAAAATATTATCGTAATAGCTAAATTTAAAATGAAATTAACTGAAATAAAAATTAGATTGTAGGGATTTGAATCTTTCCACCAAAATATAAGAGGAAGTACACAATTTGTATTAAGCAAGAATATGCTACATTGATTCTTATTAAGTAAACTTTTAATTCTAACTCAATTTTGTAATAAAGTAACCTAAAATATTCTAATTTTTACACACTTTTTTACGTGTTGAAGCTGTCAACTTATACATAGTATTGTATTTATGAGTGATCGGATAGCGGATGATATGATAAACTTAACAAACTTTTTAAGATATGTTATAAATGACTCTGATACCAAATTAAGAAGTGAACATTAAATCTAACTCAACCTTATAAAATCGATTTATAAGATGAGGTTTGTATCCACTTTTATATATTATAAAAATATTCTAATCTCTAATCGATTTGGTATCTACAACAGGAATTAAGTTGGTGAAGTTGAGTGATGCAATTGAAAAGTTTTGAGTAGGAAGCTTGAGGAGGAAATGGTGCCAATGAGAGCAAGAAGAAAGCCAAATATGATGAGAAAAAGGTTTAGGAGCAAGAGAGGGTATGACATTTGAGCCCAACATATCTTGAGGTAGAAAGAACATGGGAGAATTAAACAAACGGCAACACTAACAAGGGAACCAGTGAGACTTAGTACATGTTCAAAATAAGGAACCGAGAGAGCAAGAGATAGAATGACCAAAAGTGAAAATGAACCGACGCAACCCCTAATAATCATTTTGGTTCTGCAACTCATTGTACTTGGAAGTGCATGTTCTAGTTGAATTGCCAAAGGTGTGAATTCAAGTGCATATTTGGTCATTGGTGCCACCACTGTTGCCCACAGAGCAATCTTTGTCACAATCTTCTCTGGTGGCATGCTCAGAGTTATTTGAGACTTCACATCCTTACCAAACATCCTTGCACCCATGAACCCCAATGTCGTGTAAATTCCTGTAACCACTGCGAAGCTCACAATAGAAACCTGAAATTTCCCAACAACACAAATTTTACTGTCATATAATATATAGATTTGTCTTCTCATATACATTTTAGAGATTATATATCAGTGTTGTTAGTGTCAGTGTTTATACATTTTAAAGATTATATATATATCTCTGTGTTCATATCGTATCAGTATTAGTGTAAGTGTTTATACTACGTACATCAAAAGAGAAAAAATATATATATGATATACCTTGGTAAATTTGGAGGGGTCTTTCATGGATGTATATAACTCGGGGAAAACAATGTGTCCTCCATAGCCAAAGACATAAAGGCCAGATACTGATGGAATATTATGCAGTTGGAGGACAGGTATAGCATGATTGGAGGGGATGTGTCCTAAAAGTGCAGTGGCTGCTACACACACAAAAATGAGAAGGGACATGAGAATACCAAGAGTTGAAAGGAAAGATATGGAAGAAAGGTCTCTGATCCACAAACTAGGGAGGCAAATGAGGACTGCCACCACAGTTAGGAGCTGAGATGAAGAGAATTTGGGGAAGTGCTGCTTCAAACTTGTCCCCATAAACACTCTGGTCAAATTATCATGCAATGAGATTGTGTAGGAAACAAGGGCCATGAAGACTTCCATGTAGATGATTGTTGCAGCCACCAACCTCCCTTTTGATCCAAATGCATGCTTCCCAATATCCACAAAGCTTCTTAACTTTGGATTCTTCCTAAGGCAAGTCCCAAGTATGTGAGAACTATAAGCACACATCACTCCTAGTCCTATAAGCAAGAATGCAGACACCCACCCTCCACTTACTACAGCATATGGAGTTGATAGTTGCCCCAGACCTGAAAGATATTCAGTTGTACACACATACTCATTGAAAGATATTCAGAACAACAAATATTTAGACTTTGTAATTTGGTGTCAATTTACTTATATGAATTTAGTTTTAAAGAATGTCTGAATTGCGGTGGTTAGTAAAATCTGGCGTAGGAACAATGTCATCTTTAAAGGTGGAGTAACGAATTATTGAGAAACTTCTCTTTAGCTCAATTGAAAGTTTTGTCTTGGATTTTCTCTAAAATTCTATCTACTTGTGTTTCTTATTCAAATTGGTGTCTTGAACCTTTGATTTGGGTAAACTCTATTTAGTTTTGATTTTAACTTGTTAGTTTATGGTTTTGGAAACTCTTGTTAGAATAGTTTAGTAAACTTTAGAGTTCTTTAGTTGATTTTTGTTAGTTAACTATTTTTGATAAGTTGTATTAAGGTTGTTTCACTTTTAAGTATTTTATATTTTTTTATTTATTTTTGCTGATTAAAAAAAAAAAATTTGCGATCACTTGTTGCTTTTCTGCTAACAAATATGGAGTTAAGAATTCAAACTCTGTCACTTGAACCAGCATAAATTAATTAGTAGATGGGTAAATTTCAGTATTGATCCTGCAAATCTTGGATGCAGCAGGAAAAGTGTTTGAGAATATATGTTTGGGGTTGTATAGGGTAATCTAAGCATTATTCTCCCAGTGAAGTTGGAAAAAGGTAAACCAAGAGAATAATTTTACACTAAAAAAAAATTAAGTCCGTGTGCATTTTGATATTAGAAAATCAATGTTTTACACTTACTAAAAATATGTTTCAATAGTTGAAATGAATTTAAGCATGCATCTTATACTATTTTACCATTTCAAACTTAATTTAATCACACTAACTCTGTCTAACTTAAAATAAACAAGATAAGTAGTTTACAAGAAGATTCTTTATTAAATAAATAAAAGTAGATAAGAAGTTGAAAATCAATTTTATGTGGGGACAGATAAGTAAAACTCTCTTTTTTCAGTTTCTTTTCTGCAATTTTCTTTCAGTACAACCCATCAAATTAAAAAAATTGAGAACACAATCATATATATGTGAAAAATTCAGAGATGCACTCTAAGTAAATAAAGTATATAGAAATATGCACTTGAATCAAAAGCTGAAATTAATAAAACATATTTATAACTTGATTTTACATGTTGGGAGTGAAAAGCAGAGAGAAGCTATGAGGAAATGAAGTAGTATGAATTTTTTATTTTTTTATTTTATATATATATATATTTTTTATTTTTTTTTTTTTTAATAATATTTTTTTTATTAATGACAAATGATTATTAGTACTTGAAATGTCAATCTAATTGAGATGTTAGCATAACTGAGATGTCAGTCTAACTGAGATGTCATACTAACTGAGATGTCATCCTGACTGAGATGTCAGCCTAACTGAGATGTCAACCTAACTGAGATATTAGTGTTGTTGAGATGTCAAATTGCATAATAATATCTAACAAAACTTTTATAAAAAGAAAGGAAGTAGTATGATAAATTTACCTATGAGCATCCCCACCATGTTGATGACAGAATGAGTAAAGGAACTGTTGGAATTAGCATGATTTTGGTCATCTGCAGCATGAACATGGTCACAGTTGCATTGTTTGTTTTCCTCTGTGGAACAATTGCAACACTGCACAGCCAAAACAACCACGTCTTCATCTTCATCACCATGCACTGACACACTCTTATCAACTTCGTCACTCTTTTGCTTCTTCACACACTTCTGTTGAACCCTCATCAAGCTTTTGCCTATGGATTTCAACATCTTGCTAATTCAAAAAAACACTTAGAATGTAAAATCCCAAGCTCTCTTGCTATAACCAAATGCCATGCAAGACGTGTATTTATAATTCGATTCTATTATCTAACACCAATTTAATTTAAACTTTATTCCACGAATAATATCATTACTGTGCATAGTGCTCACTTGCCAGAGTGAGACACTGCTGCCGTTGATCTTGGTCCTCAACGGTCTAGATTATACATTATCAGATATTTTCACTTTCTTAAAAAAGTTGAAGATCCCACGTCAATTAAAGATGATGACATTTCATTGTATATAAGTGGGTGCAAACCTCAACCTCATGAACTGGTTTTATGGAGTTGAGTTAAGTTTAAAATTCACTTTATAATATGATATCAGAAATATCATTTCGAGTCTATTCTAGCGAGTGTTTGTTGTCATCCGTTATTAGACCACCCATAATATGTTATTCCACACACGAGCTATCACTCTCAGTGTGTGTTGGAGATCCGACTTAAAGTCCACTTCGTAAAAAAATATATATATATATATATATATATATATTATAATATATAAATTAATGGAAATATGATTTTATAGTTTATGATAAAGTTAGTTGGATGGTACAAGGTATTAAATTCCATTGCAATATTTGGATGGAATCACATCCTCAACTCAACCTACTATATTCTTCACACACTACACAACACAAACTTCAATTTTATTTAGTTATAACATCATTTATCCAATAATAGATTCGGGATTTTGCAAGGATATATGGAAAACAAAAGCACCATCAAATATTATTTTGATGAAAGTGACTTAAAATAAATAAATAAATATTATATTGTTGCATAGAGATATATTGATTAGATAAGTTGGTGCGAAGACAATAATTCTTGATTATATTCTAAATGACGTATCATATTTCCACTATTTTTGTTGGGCAAATATTCCATGAACAAAAAGAATTTTATTTTGTTAATGGGAAATGCACCACTGCTGCTAATATACCTCATATCACCATAGATACCTTTCTGCACGTTCTAATTTATATATAATATATCACACAACACTCTCTACATTAAAAATATACACTTCAAATCTTAATAAATTAATATTTTATTCATTTTTATTTTATTTTTTAATTTAAAAATATTATTATAAACAGTATAAAAATTGTATGTTATTTACTCACAACTTTTCTCTACTTTTTTTTAAACATTATGCTTAGCTTGTTAGTGTTTTATGTAATAATAACACTTTTAAAACTATTTTGTTTATTTTCACATATCAATTTGATCGTTTATTATATTTTCAAAAAAAGTAATGATATATGTTAATCATCATAACAAATTACAATTCAAAATTCAAAAGGGAAATAATGATATGTTTTTAATGACTTTCTTGTTTGATCTCACTCTCCACAATGGTTAGTGTGATGCCCCCACTGTCACACTACCATCATACCACAAATGAGTTTGCAAGTTAAATAATAAAACAAGCTTCAAATGGATTTGCAAAGAAAGGAGAAGCTTTACGAAATCAAAGCCATGTCGATATGAAAAGGAGAAATTTTTTATTTTCAAGAAGTAATTAATAGAATAATATAATTAAAAGTAATTAATTTAAGTTTAGGGTTTAAGATTTAGGATTTAAAGCTATTGTTATTGTACTACCTAAAATTGACAGACCGAATGACCGACAAAACAAGCGATCACATAGTTTTTCGATCATGGTCACGAAACAAATCCCTTATTGATTAATTAGGTTGATTTAAATTAGAAGTTACAAAACATCATTAAAAATCTATTAGACTTGGACCAGTGTGATTAAAAAAGAAGACTCAGTAGAAAGATATAAATAAAGAAAAACCCTTATAATAAAAGATAATAATTATTAAATTATAAATAAATAATCAAAATATTTCATCTAACTTAAACATCTTTTTGAATGTACCCAGACTCTCATATTTATCAAAAAAACATTTGAAGTGGAAGAAAAGAGAAAACAAACTTTAACATATTGAATCTCGTTAATTATAATAACAGTTATCAAAATTAAGGTAAAAGTTGGAAAATATTGTAGTAAGTTATTTATAAATGAAGTGATACGATAAATAAAGGAATGAAATGTGTGTGTGTTTGATGCATAGGTGGAAAGAAAGGATGGTTAGATGAATGATTATGAGATGCATAGGTGTTTGACATGCATCACTGTCTGACATTGATTAAAAATTGATTTAGAATTTATGAAGAGTGTAGCATGCAGCTATAACCTACCACCCTACACTCTGCCACACAGGTTAAGGCCCAATCAGATGTGACATCTTTAAAAGGTAATGCCATTTTTGGAATGAGATGTTCCTCTTATTATTGTTGATGTTGATGTTGTTCACCTTATTATGGCAAAGCATCTCACATCTCTATGCATCTATCTATGCCCATGCTGCACCATTCAACCTTCAACATAATTTCAACTCCTTTCTTTTCCTCTCTCCTCACTTATGCACTTTTTATGTCAAACAATACTTTTTTTTTAAAAATAAAATGAATTTTGTTACTAGTTCACCACATTGTATAAATAAACATTAAAAAAAATCATCAAATATAAATCAATTTGTATAAACCAAAATAATTAGTTGGAATAGTAACTAATTAGAAACTATTTTAGAAACTAAAAAAAAATTGATTTCTAAATTAGTTTATATTATTTTCTATTATTATTAAATAGTTTCTAAATTTGTATCTAATTAGCAACCAAGGTTTTTGCTACCAAATTTAGAAACTAAATAATTGGTAGTTAAAACCTTAGTTGTTAATTAGATACCAATTTAGAAACTATTTAACAATAATAGAAAATAATAG
>Ga0123342_1000205_pt1 | contig 82064 bp, 29 predicted proteins | sample Turbeawhitnodule_FD_89960 | JGI IMG/M metagenome (GOLD analysis project Ga0123342, IMG submission 89960) | Root nodule microbial communities of legume samples collected from Mexico - Turtle bean Mexico white nodule | ecosystem: Host-associated > Plants > Roots > Nodule | place: Mexico: Nepantla... | reverse complement strand
TATATTTATTATCGTTATTATTATTATAACAAATAATTATATTTATGTTTTAATATTATTTATATAAATAAAATTATTAACATTAAAATTATCATAATTTATTATTAATATTATTATTAAAATTATTATCATAATTATTTTTAATATTATTCTTCTTATTATTATTATCTTTATTATTATTACATTAATTTATTCAACTAATAATTTCATTTTTAATATATTCATATAAAATAAAATTATTAGTATTATTATTATTATTTTCATAATTTTTTATTATTAATATTATTACTATTGTTATCTTTATTATTATTATTATTGTTATTATAGTTATATTAATATTGTGGTATTTATCAATGGATTTAACTGAAAAAAAATTATTGACGAATTTTATAGAGGGATAATATTGGCATCTAATTATTGACAAATATTATATACGGATATTGACGCACGGTCAATTACCGACTAATATGTTGACTCATAAGAAAATTTTAATTTATCTAAATTCGTTGCATCTACTAGTGTGTCGTTGCCACCTAAACCCATGAACCATGTAAACTTCTCATCACCTATGATTAGACTAATGGACAAGAAGAGAAAAGATACTCCAACACTAGATGGGTCTAGAGTTGCAAAAAAATCTCGTGGTAGACCACCGGACCAAAAGAATAAAGTCCAAGGTACAAAATTGTTTATGTTTTGTAAAGTATACTCTAAGTTTTCTTATGTCATCAACTATATTTTTTACTTCATCATCATTTTAAGGTATACATATAGTTCCTAAATACATTATCAAGTTCTAAAAATATGCAGATGCAATAAAAATCTCACATCCAACTATTCCTTGTTGAAAATCTTTATGGTCAAAATTCTAAAAATCAATTACAAACAAACCAATTGTTAACAAAATCAATTTCACCCAAAATAAGTTTTGCAAGGACTTGTTTTTTCTTGGCGGATGGTCTACCATGAGGTTTCTTTGCAACTGCAAACCCATCTAGTGTTGGACTATCTTTTCTCTTCTTGTCAATTACTCTAATTAGAAGTTTACATAGTTCATGGGTTTAGGTGACAACAACACACAAGTAGATGCAACGAATTTAGATAAATTAAAATTTTCCTATGAGTTACATTTCAAGAAATACTTAAACAAATTAACATATTATCAATTAAAAAAATATTTCAAAAAACTAATTTCAAATATTCAATCAAGTCAATTACGTCTTAAAAGATGGAATGATAAAAAATTTAGATATGAACAACCTTTAAAAAAAATTGAAAAGAAGATACGAAAGTAAAATAAAATCAGGATAAAAAATAAGAAAAATATTAATTTTAGCACCGATGTGTATAATGATAAAAATAAACATAATAACGATAGTAAAAATGATCGCCATGGAAATTTAAATCTACCCAAAGATATAAAAGGAAAATACCCTACTGTTGTTCAGTGTTATCGATCTCGGATAACGGATCATATCGGAGACCCCAAAAATCCTATATGTTGTGTTTGTTTCCAAGCATGAGGAGGGAGGAGGAAGTGAGTTTTTTTTTGTGTGTTTGTTTCAATGATTTTGAGAGTAGACGAGTGGATTGGGGAGAGGTAGGAGGCATTTTTCACTCTTCACACAAATGAAGATATTTGTGTTGATTCATGTGGATTCTTGTATTTTACCCAAATACCCTTGTGTATACATTTGTAGTTCAGTTCACGACTGAACAATTTGCATATTTAATTTTTTTCTAATACAAATGTTTCTTTTAATAGGTCATTGGGAGGTTAACATCTCAAATAGCTACTGTAGTTCAAGAAAAGGATAAACCAACTTACACCCCTAATGCTTCTGCCATAACCTGTTATGTTTTTCGTTATAACTGTATAATGTTGGTTTGGATTGAGGAGTCGTGGATTTGTGAGGATTAGAGAAGATGCATGAGGATATGTGAGGTTGATTGAATTGAGGACTGATAGAGTGAATTTGTGACGACGGTTTATTGTAAGTTTACAAATTTATCCTTGTTATTAAAAAATATTTTAATAATGAATTATGATTTTTTTTTAGGTTTGAATTAATTAAAATTTTTTAATATAGAATATCCATAATTACTTGTATTTTTCAAAAAAAAAATTAAAAAATATAATAGAAAATATTTTTGTGTTAAATTGAAATTAAATTATTAAATATATTAAAATTTATGAAAATAATATTTATTATTATATTCATTTTTTATTTTATATAACTATATAGGTTTTGTTGATATTCTAATTTTATTTTATTATTTTTATTATTTATAGTTATATGTTGTTATTAATATTATAATTAAATACTTTTTAAATTATTAAATAAATTTATATAATATTTAATTTTGTATATCTATACCTATATATAAAGGGAATTCTCCTCTTTAAATTTCTTCAATTTTTTTCCTATTCTATCCTTATATGAATATTTCATTTTATATCATTATTATGGGCATTGCGTTATTTCCTATTTTGTCAAAAAATTTAAATTTTAAAATTTTCAAACCCTAAAACCTTTTTGAAACACTTCAAATTTCGAAAATATTTAAATTTTCAAAAAACTTAAATTTTCAAAAAAATTAAATTTTAAAATTTTATAAATATATTAAGTAAAAAGTTGGAAACAACATTTTTATTTGAAATATTTTATGAAAAATGTATGAGAGAATAGTTTTCAAATTGGTTTAAGAAACAGTCTTTAATCTCTATTCGATTTGAATATACGCATAAATTCATGTACTCACTCTACTTCCCACTTTCTTTTCTATTCCCTAATTTCCACTTTCTTTTCTCTTTCCTTTCCTTTTTCATGTAAAAGCATACTTTCATTCTCACTTCTCTTTCTCTTTCTATGTGTTTGATTAATCTTTGTGGAACTCTAATTTGACCTTTGTCTTATAAAATTGTAATTGAAGTTTGTGACTAGATGGAGGGGAATGACTTAAGGAAAGGAGTTGCAGATACCATCACAACAATCAGTAATTCTCTTTATGTGCATTTCTATTTGTGAAACACTAATTTGACATTTTTCTTATGAAATTGTGATTGAAACATGTGACTAGTGGTATAATAAGTACTTAACAAGAGGAGGCATAGGGTTAGTGATGAAAGTCTTTATCATTAAACGTTTTCGGGAAATAATTTTAAGGATTTAAATAAAATCATACATAACATTGACTAAAATATATTCTCATTTCCTTGTATTATACGGAAAAGTTACTTTCAATCTAATTTACTTATTAACAATCTTCAAACAGGGAGAAACTCAAATTTTTTTCCTATTTTATCCTTATATGAATATTTGATTTTATTTCGGCATTGAGTCATTTCCTATTTTGTCAAAAAAAAAAAAATTTAAAATTTTCAACCCCTAAATCCTTTTCGAAACATTTCAAATTTCGAAAAATTTTAAATTTTCAAAAAATTTAATAAAATTGTCAAATTTTTAAATTTTCAAATTTTAAATTGTCAAAAATTTTAAATTTTCAAATTTTAAATTTTCAAATTTTAAATTTTAATTTTTTTAAATATATTAATTAAAAAATTGGAAACAACATTTATATTTGAAATATTTTATGAAAAATGTATGTAAGAATAGATTTAAAATTGATTTAAGAAACCGTCTTTAATCTCTATTGGATCATAATATACTCATAAACTCCTGTACACACTCTACTTCCCACTTTCTTTTCTATACCCTACTTTCCATTTTCTTTTCTCTTTCCTTTCCTTTTTCATATAAAAGCATATTTTCATTCTCACTTCTCTTTCTCTTTCTATGTGTTTGATTAATCTTTGTGGAACCCTAATTTGACATTTGTCTTATGAAATTGTAATTGAAGTGCACCATGACAACAATCGGTAATTCTCTTTATGTGCATTTCAATTTGTGAAACACTAATTTGACATTTTTCTTATGAAATTGTGATTGAAACATGTGACTAGTGGTATAATAAGGACTTAACAAGAGGAGCCAGAGGGTAAGTGATGAAAGTTTTTATCATTAGACATTTTTGAGAAATAATTTTATGGATTTAAATAAAATCATACATAACATTGACTAAAATATATTCTCATTTCCTCACGTTATACGGAAAATTACTTCCAATCTAATTTACTTATTCACAATCTTCAAACAGGGAGAAACTCAAATTTTTTTCCTATTTTATCCTTATATGAATATTTGATTTTATTTCATTATTATGGGCATCAAGTCATTTCGTATTTTGTCAAAAAAATTAAATTTTAAAAGTTTCAACCCCTAAATCCTTTTCAAAACATTTCAAATTTCGAAAAATTTTAAATTTTCAAAAAATTTAATAAAGTTGTCAAAAAATTTAAATTTTCAAATTTTTTAAATATATTAATTAAAACATTGGAAACAACATTTATATTTGAAATATTTTATGAAAAATGTATGTAAGAATAGTTTTCAAATTGATTTAAGAAACAATCTTTAATCTGTATTGGATCATAATATACGCATAAACTCATGTACACACTCTACTTCCCACTTTCTTTTCTATACCCTACTTTCCATTTTCTTTTCTCTTTCCTTTCCTTTTTCATATAAAAGCTTATTTTCATTCTCACTTCTCTTTCTCTTTCTACGTGTTTGATTAATCTTTGTGGAACCCTAATTTGACATTTGTCTTATGAAATAGTAATTGAAGTTTGTGACTATATGGAGGGGAAGGACTTAACCAAAGGAGTTAAGGGCACCATGACAACAATCGGTAATTCTCTTTATGTGCATTTTATATTGTGAAACACTAATTTGACATTTTTCTTATGAAATTGTGATTGAAACATGTGACTAGTGGTATTCACAATCATTAAACATGGAGAAACTCAGTTCGAAGAACGTAGAAAGAGGAAGACATTGAACCCCAAGGCACTATTTACCATGTGTGTTCCTATCCTTGTCGTGCTTATCCCCCAAGCGCAAGGTTTCAATGCGATGAAACATTGTTAAGAGCGGTGTGTAATCTAGATTCGGTACGTGTTGCATCCTCGAAAAAAAGTTGCATGCGCTTCTACATCCACGGGAGAGTGTAGGGAAAGTTGGTATTTTTCCTATTTTATCCTTATATCAATATTTTATTCTATTTCATTATTATGAGCATTTTGTCATTTCCTATATTTTTCAATTTTTAAAAAATTTCAAGTTTGAGGGTATTGTGATGCCTATTGAGCTCATTGTCCCATATTCAGAAGATCTAACACATGATAGTGTGTTTTCCTTGGACGTAAGTTTATATCTTGGAAAAGTAAGAAAAAAGTGTTGTTGCCCAATCTAGTGGAGAAGCTAAATATAGATCTATGGCCCTAGTTCCATGTAAAATTGCATGGATTAAAAACTCCTTCAATAGTTAAAAATTTGTGAAAATGAGGAGATGAAATTATATTGCGACAATAAGGCAACTCTTCATATTAAATTCAGATAATGCATGTGGTCACATAGATATCTAAAATTCATTTAGGCGTAGTGGCAAAATAATATTTTTATTTATTTATTATTTTAATTTTCACATAAAAAATGTTGGTGATTGTGTATAGAAAAATGGTGGCAGATAGCAAAAACGTTGGGCCGAAAGAACTAGCTCAAACCTTTTTAAATCAGGTTATTCTTCCTACTTTCTCAATCTTTTTCTTCTTTTCTCCTTGAAAAAATTATTTTTTCACTTTTCTCCTCAGTTTTTGTTTTCTTTCTCTCCCAAAATTTGTCGATGAGTTTGAAGGAGATGTTGAATCACTATTTATTCATGTTGAACCAGACTAAACTTTTGAAAAAGGAAAAAGTAATCCTGATGCAGGAGAAACATAGAATTAACACTTTGTTGCAAGATGTGCAGAATGCTATGCACGTTTTCAATGCAAGATCGCAGGTGCAGAATGTCGCAACCATCAATACTAATTCTCCAATGCATTGTAATAAAATTCTTCCAGGTTGGTGTATATTTTTTCTGGTTAATCTTAGAGTTATTTCCATTTTTTAACCTTGGGATTTATATTTTTTTTCCTTTTTTGTTAGTTGCATCATCTACTAGTGCACCTATGACTAGACTAATGGACAAGAGGAAAGATGTTTCACCAGTACTAGAGGGAGAGGGTCCTCAAAGAAACCTCGTGGTAGACCCACTGGAAAGAAAAATCAAGTGTAAGATATGATTGTTTATGTTTTTGTAAAGTTTACAGTAAAATTTAATGTCGTCAATTATATTTTTACTTTATTATCATTTCTAGGTATCACCATACTGTCCACCATCATCTCTTCCTCTTCCTGCACCATCATTGGTTGATAGGAGGAGATGATGGTGACAACATAATAGGCACGTTGTTGGTCTTATATAATAGGCATCAGATTATGTAATCCGGTACAGTTCATTGTTTTAAATAATTCCGAATTATATTATCTGGTTTAAGTATTTAAGAAATTTCGAATTACCTAATCCGAATTAGGTACTTAAGTAATTCTGAATTACATAATGTGGTTTAGGTTTACAATATGTTTCCTTCCGAATTACATAATCTGGTATGGACATGGTGTATTTAGGGTTTCAGACTACGTAATCCGGTTTGGTAGTGTTGTCCAGTTAAGTTGTAATCTGGAGTTGCAATTTATGTGTTTTGCACCACCATTGCAAAAAAAAACCTTCTTTTTCACTTTCGAAAAAAATGTGAAACAACTTTAATTTTAATCTTTTTACTGAAGGACATTTTTTATATTTTAAAAGTTGATGGAGGTGCCAGAAGAAATCATGGAGGTGCGGCAAGAAACTGTCAAAGATGAAGGCTTTTGCTTCTTGCACTATATCAATTTGCATGCCATTTTTTTCCCTCAGATTCTCTCATTGCACTCACATAAAAAGAAACTATTCACCTTCATTTTTGTTTTTGTTACCATTGTTTAGGCCTAGGATGCATTTCTTTTATATACAGCAGTTTTACTTCCTTAAAAACAAAGAAAAGCCTGAGTCCTTTAGGCTGGCCCATCAGTTTCACTATTTGCCACTTCCAGTTTTTATATCTAGACCGCTTCTAGAAAAAGCCTAGGCCCATTCGGCTGGCCCAGAAGTTTAGTTATCTGCCACTCATGATTTTATATCTGCACAATCCTTTTTAAAAAGCCTAGATCCATTCATCTCGCCCAGTATCTTTACTATTTAACACTCTCAATTTCATTTATACACCCACCAGATTTTATTTTATTTAAAAAAGGTTTGAGCTAGTTAATTCGGCCCAACGTTTTTGCTATTTGCCACCATATTTCTATACACAATCACCAACATTTTTCATGTGAAAATTAAATTAATAAATAAATAGAAATATTATTTTGACACTACGCCTAAATGAATTTTAGATATCTATGTGACCACATGCATCATCTGATATTTAATTAGATTGTTTGAGTATTTTCATAATCGTTTACACCATATAATACCTTTTCTCATAAAAAAAATTAAAAAAATGTTTCTCTTTGAATAAAATTCACACAAATAGTCAATACTATAGGTGTATATAGTTTACACTAATGAAATCTGGACTTTTGTCAATCTGCTAAAAGGCAAAGTGATCATAGGAGTTAAATGAGTTTTCATAAACAAGTTGGATGAGCAATGTAAGGTTGTAAGAAACAAGCTAAACTTTAGCCAAAAGATACTCACAACATAAAGGTATAGATTACATAGAAAGATATGTTTTTGTAGCACATTTAAAAAGTCCATCATTATCAATTTTTAGAAACTCAATAAAACTGCTCCAATAAAAACTTTCAAAGTTGTAGACGATCAACTAGACATATCATACTCATATGATAAAGAGTTTTGTCTCACAATTTCAAGATAATGCTAAAAAATCACAGAAAATAATGAAAGAAAAATAAGTTCAGACCTAAAAAACATAAAGATTACAGATAAAAAGTGATATATACAAATGCAAAAAGTCAGGTCACTTCATATCATAATGTCCTAAATAGCTAAACAAGGACAAAAACAAAAAGAATAAATTATTCAAGATCATGAAATCTTTCATGTCACTTAAGAAAAACCATTTGATAATACCTTGATTCATTATAGATTTAGAAACTGGGAAGGAAGAAGCTCATATGGCCTTCATGGCAAATAACTCATACAATGCATCATCTAATGACTCAAATGAAGAGGTAAAATTTAATATGTTACACATGCTGATGAGAATCAAAACGATGCTATTAATAGGAGGAATGGTCAAGGACCAAAATACTCGAAGTTCTTCTTATTAGTATTCTTAATAGGGAGGCCCAAGCCCAAGAAGCCCAAGTCATCCCATGAGGGGCAAGGCCAAGCATTAAATAAATAAGCATCATTGGATGACTCTTCTTGTAATTACTCTTGTATAGTTTTAGGAAGTGTGGATATTAAATAAGGAGTATGAATATACAAAATAAAGTCACATTGTCCATGTGACTTAGGGGGATGGTGTATGAGTACTTTAGGAGCTGCCAAAACTAGAAAAGAGGTCACACCTTCCTCATGTCTAGCTAGGCGCCGAATTTGAGTTTCATTTAGGAGGGAATTCTGAATTTGTGTAGCTTTTCATTTCATCCCTCTAAAGTTATAAATAAAAGTGTTTGCTCTTTGTAAACACAAGTTGAAAGTTGAATTTTAAGTAAAGAAACTCTACTCAAATTGAGAGAGAGCTTTGTGAGATTTGATCTCCTTCCTAATCTTGTGTGCTTTTGGAGGGTACAAGTGGCGGCAATCACACACTCATCTTGGAGGTTTCACCACCAAGTGGCGTGTTCCTATCCAACTCCATCTCATTCAAATCTTCATCCAATTAAGTTATCCTTCCTTTCATCTTCATTTCCATGTTTTAGCAAATTTCAATCGGCAGCTTTGTTCCTATGCTTTGTTCTTTGTTTTTAATCGGTTCAATTTGTTCCTTTAATGATTTCAATCAGTAGAATGTATTCCTTATTCAATTCTGTTATATCTTCTATTTCTATGCCATAATTGTGTTTTTAATTGTGTTCATTTGTTGATCTTGCTTTCCTTTCCATTTCCGCCCTATATTTGTGTGTAAGGATATGACACTCACGATTCTTATGAGTTTGGCTCTTCATTTGGAAGGCAATGTCCTCCATTGACTTGTCCTTAAGCCTCCTTAATGTGTTGTATCTTGTCTTGTGTCAATTCAATTCATATCACATGCTTATTATGAGGCTTTTTATAATACTTCCAAATTCATAAAAGCCTTCAAAAATATAAAAAGGAATTTCTAAAGTGTTTCCAAAGAGCTTGAGAAAGTGAAAAAGATTTCTAAACTGTTTGATGACATTCTAAATGAAAATCTTGGGCTTCCATCTAAAAATAAAAAGTTATGTGAAGAGAACAAGGATATGAAACAAAGACTTGAAACTCTAACTACTAATTCAAAATACTAAAAAAAGAAAATGCTTTTGAAAAATGAAAGTATTGTAAAAATGCACAAAGTAGACAAAGATAAAAAGATCATATATGGTCTACTATATGAGAATGCTTCATTAAAGAAAGTCATGTCCCAATTTGTTATAGTTGGGAAATCTCTATATATTTTGCTAAGAAAATCAAGGAGATCCCATGATAAATCTAAGATTGGATATGAAGGAAAGTCTCATAGTAAAACACATGCATCTAAATATGTAAATATGTAGTATTGAAAATTACAATAGAAGTTTGATGATAAATATGGGCTATAGTTATATAAATTAATTCATTTTATATTAATTAATAATAGAGATTTAAATTTTTTACAATTGAAATTACATGAAAACTTTGCACTACAACTTCACTAAATTTTAGTTGCATCATTTCATATCAATTGATCTTAAGGATCTAAAATGAGTCCCTTGAGGCTTGAATTGAATTATAGCACTTCAACTGAGACAACAATATAAACAACAAAGAAAAAAATATGTAAATCAATATTATTTTCCTGAATCCTTGATCTACAGTGAAGTCTTTATGCTCAATGATATAGCCCCTTCCTCAAAGCTAGATATGCCACAACTCTATATCCAATCAACATTATAGTCAACACAACCACATCTTTCCACAAATTATCAAGCCCTAGACACTTTATGGCAGGAAAGTCTCTGATCTTACAATGTAAGCCATGTCCACACTCATAGACTTCATTTACTGAGTATTGCACTCCTGCAAGAAGCTTATAGCAATAGTGACTGAAAGAGATGTACTTCAACCAAGATATAAAGAATGGAATTTTTTGAATGTAGTAACCCCCAGCTAAAAGAAACACCAGCATGGTCACTGAGGCTAAGGTTGTGACTTGTTTGACATCAATCAGAATGGCCCCAAGTGCAAGGCCTATTCCTTGAGAAACTAGCACATTGAAAAGCATGATCAAGAGAGTAAACACAAATGTAACTAGGGAAGGCTTGAGACCTCCCATCCAATAAGATATTGTTACAAAGATTGTAGGAAGCACAAGCTCCATTGGTAAGTCCCCAACTGTCCTGGCAACATAGTATGAGGATAAATGGTACATGCCTGATGATCTTTCTTTTATCAACATTGGTCGGTCAAGAGGAAAAGCAAATATGGCATTGAAGAGAGGGAAAAAACCCCAGAAGATGGAGAAGAAGAATAGCAGACCTACCTGTTACAAGGATATAAACATTGTTATGAGTTACTAATTTGGATTGCGTTGTTAAGTGAGATTTGGAGACATATGAATAATTATTTATTCAACGGAGGAGTGGTAGACTATTCTGATGAAATTTTGTCCTTCACACAGGTTAAAGTTTGGTCTTTGATCTCATCAAAGGTACCTTCAGCAAGTTTCTCATTCTCTGATTGGTACATAGAACTCCTGGTATGTATGTACCCAATTAATAGTTATTAATAGGGTGGCGGGGTTGGTCTTTAAATTTTAAGTCGTTTTTAGCTAGTTGTGGCAGGGTAGACAGTCAGGATTTTTTTGAAGTATATGTCTTTTTGCTTTGAAAGAGGGTTGTACTACCTTAAAGTAGATTACATTTATCATTTTTTTTCCTGATAAAAAAAGTGTTATCACCTTCTAATTTTTAGTATTTGAACGAGCTTTGGATAATACTATCACTATAAATGTTTTTTAACAATGATTCAAAAGTTGAAGTTAATAGAGGTAGAATACAATTGATGATAGGGACCAAAATACATTAAATTTGCTTGTCTAGGGACTAAAACTCACCATTATTATGCTTAACATCTAAACAGTACAATTTTTAGTAAATTTTTCCTATTTAATATTAATTGATTTTTGAATTCTTACAAAAATAAGAACAGGTTCAAGAGAGAATATATATACCTGGTCTTGTATCTGTGAGGGATCAGAATGCCACCATAGAAGTCCTGAGAGGATTGAGACAGACAAGACTTGGAAAATTCTTAGGCTAGAGTAAGATTCATGTCTCCTCTCTTTCAAACCTCTCTTAAGCAGAACCATGAATTGTTCCCACCAGCTAGTGGTCCATTGGTTCTCAGAACCTACCAAACATTCATTTAAAGATCATTTACTCATTCAGTCATGGTATATTGATATAATACAAAGATTATACCATAAAACTTCACTTACTTCCAAATGTTCTTGAAGCAAAATATGCAAGTTCTCTGTGATTTTGTTGAATCTCTTGTTTTAGAAGAGGATATACATTCTTCTTATACGATGAAACTAGGAATTGTTTGATTGAAGCTTGATCCTCATGCTGATCTAAATGTTCATCTTCTTTGACATCAACAACTATACCTACAGAGCACAGGATGTGAGGAATTAAAAGGGTCATTGCATGTCTCACTTGAGGTTATTCAATCCATGTCATGTTGACTTTGATTTGTATCTTCATGACCAAACTCATGAAAATCATGATCTAAGATTCTTCCAATATCATAACTTAATATCTTGTTTACATTGTAAAAAATAAGCTTAATTAATTATTCATTAAATTCACACTAACATAGTGCCTAAATGATCATCAATTATAAACCTTTAAAATGCATGCACAATAAATTGGTTTACTTTTAGAAACAAAAAAATAGAAGTGCTCGAAAAAGGTATAAGGAGCAAAAAATGTATATGAATTCTAAGAAATAAATTTTATTAAACAGAACCTTAGTTCAAATGAATAAAATCTAATTTTAAATTATTCAACATGAGTTTCTCTCCATAGTTCTATAGAATAAATTTATATAAAGTATAATTTTCTTAAATGATAAAGACAAAAAATAAACACTTATACTAGAAAAATAAAATAAAATGACTTAAAACAGAATAACAACTAACTTATGATTGAAAAGAAAGAAATAAAGAAAAATACCATTGATATTACAAAAAGGTAAAGAGAAACAATAAATTGGGAGATCATTATAAAAAAAATATAATAGGAATAGTATATCTAAAAAGTGAGAGTGTTTTGTTTTATATGGTGTTAAAGAATATTTTTCATCTAAAGTATAACATTTGAAAGGAAAAAGTTTCTTTTAACACCAATCATCAATGAAAAATATATATTTTACAAACACTTATATTAATATAATAATATTTTTAATTAAAAAATAAAATAAAATATTAATTTATTGAAATATGAAAGGTATGTTTTAACTTTGACAATGTTAACATATCAGCGTCCCATTTGAAATTCTTATATACATATTTTTGAATAGTGGACTTGAAGGTATTGTGTTATAAGATTCTCTCAAATTTTTTATATTATCTTTGAAATGATTCTTTTATATATATATTATTTATTAATAATAACAAAAATTCATTTAAAATTCTAAATTCTAAACTTGCTTACATGTCACTTTAACAAACAAAAACAAAAAAATGACATTTGAAATTCTTAAATTTTAGGTGAAATGACTTACCATTAGCAAGGTCAAGTAGAAAATCAGCTGGGTTGATGAAACTGAAAGTGGGCACAAACCCAATGGAGTCAAGATAATTCATGGCCTGAGATGCTTGCCCGGTGAAAATCGGGCACCCCTCCGACAGCAGCAACACCTTATCAAACATCCAAAACAACCTGCTCGAAGGTTGGTGAATGGTGGTCACCACCGTTCGACCACTTCGGGCAAGACCATGAAGCATTGCCACGATGCGTTGGGCAGTGGTGGAGTCCAACCCCGATGTCGGCTCATCAAGCAACAACAAACTTGGGTTTACCAACATCTCCTGTCCTATGCTCACCCGCTTTCTCTCGCCGCCTGAAATCCCCCGAAAAAAGGCGGCGCCGCCACCAACGCGGCTATTTCGGCACTGCGACAACCCCAGTTCCCCAATAATCATTTCAGCCTGCTCCATTTTCTCTTCCCTTGTCAAACTCTTTGGAAGTTTCAACATGGCGGCGTAACCTAGAGTCTCGATCACAGTGAGGTGAGGGTACAAGACATCGTCTTGGGACACAAACCCTATGTTGCGCCTCATGGAGCTGGAGAAAGGGTGGTTGTTGTACGTTACGGCGCCGGAGAGTTTTCCGGCGAGACGGCCGGCGAGGGCAGTGAGTAAAGTGGTCTTGCCACTCCCTGAGGGACCCAGCATGCCATTACCTCCCCTGGCCCCACCATTCCACTCACACCATTCAACACTGTTCTTGTGTGCTTTGGTTTTTGAGAAGACACACAACCATTCTTCTCCCTTCCGAAAGTTATGCTGTAGGAAACATCCTCAAACTACATGCAAAAACATTACAACGTTAGATAAACTAAATCAGCATATTAATTAACTCACCCACTAAGCAAAACACGTTATATATTGATTAATCACATGCTAATTCAATCACTTCAATGGTTTAACATTCATACATTGACGATGTAAAAAAAATGTTACACTCTCAACCGATCAAATATCATGCTAAGTATGTTTTTCCAGATAAAAATCAACAAATTTATGTTCTACACTGTTTGTGAGAAGATGAAAATATGCAAATTATTTGTATTGTCCGTAAATATATTGGTTACTCTTATTTTGAAAAATAAACTGTTCCTATGTGGTTCCATTTGAGTTATTTTAAGGAAATATTTTCTTCATTTTCGCAACTTAAGTGAGAAAAGATGTTATTTTTTTTTTTTCTAATTTGAAAACAGAATTGATGATTACTTTGAGGGTAACGGGGCGAAGGGATTGACGAAGAACAGAAAATCTTGGTGGTGGAATATTTAGCTGTGGGTGTTGGTGAGAATGATTGTTGTTATGAATGTGATTGGCGGCGGAGGAAGATGGTTCGGCGTGGACGGAGCTGTTTTCCGGGAGGTTGGGGACGGCCGGAATGTCAGGTGTAACAGCGTTTTCTTGCTGAGGGGGCATCATCGGAGATTAATTTGATGGTTTGTGTGAAGAAAATGAAGGTGGAGAAGAAGAGTGAGATGAGAGAAGAAACACACAAAGGAGTGAAGGAAGGGTCACAATATATAAAGATTAGGAAAGAGACCCACCTAACTACCCTTCTTGTGTTTTATTTCTATTTTTATTTAAAAAACTAAATAAAAAATCATTAATTATAAGGAATTATAGTGTTAGATAAATAATGTTTCCTATTTTTATATTTTTCTAAATACTTTTCTCTTTTACAAATTTAAGGTTTAAAAACTTGTTCTTGTTTTGTATTGCTGTGGAGCAACACTTATTTTTATTGATGATTAACCTTTAATTATTACAAAATTTTAGTACAAATTTTCTTTCTACCTATTTAAAAAAAAAATGTAAATCGTACTTAAGAATATCGTGTTTAGTTTCACTCGAATTAATCATTTGATTTAATTATTTTTCTTAAAAATCACTAATGGTGTTTTTTTTTATAAATTTTGATTGGTAAAGATATGATTAGCATAGGATAACGTGACACTTTTAAATTATAATATTAATGAATATAAATTAATTTATCTTTTTTTTCTCACACAAAATATTTTCAAGAATTAAACATTGCAGTATCTTTTGCTTATAAAATAATTGTGACCATTTTTTTATTAGTGAGTCTTTTGATTCCAAATATCGAGGCTTCAATGAGGAAGAAGAAAAGCTTACGTAATGACCAAAAAGGAATAGCAACAGAAACATGATTTATCTAGTTTTGAAAAGTAATTTTAGTTGTGTAACTTTAATCTACTTTTCTTCATCTAAAACCTCTGTTTAATTTTTTTTTTATATGAATCTTAATATAACGGAATACTTATATGCATGGTGCACGAAGCTAAATTTAATAAAATATAATATCTAATAACCTTTTATCATAGAAATAAAGTAATAATAATATATGAAAAATTTTATATAACTTAATCAAGAAAATCATAAAATAAAAATCAATTTTTAGAAACTAAAATAATTAATTACAATAATAATTAAATTAAAAATTATTTTAAAAATTAAAAAAAAAAATTAGTTTCTATTATTATTAAATAGTTTCTAAATTGATATCTAATTAACAACCAAGGTTTCAACTACTAACTATTTAGTTTTTAGATTTGGTAGCAAAATTTTTGATTGCTAATTAGATACTAATTTATAAATTATTTAATAAATAATAATAATAAAAAATTAAATTTTAAAATAATTTTTAATTTAATTATAATTTAGTTATTATTATAAGTAATTATTTTGATTTCTAAATTTTTTTTATTTTCTATTTTTATTTTAATCAAATAACAAATTATTTACTTGTATAAACACATAAGAGTGTGGCATTTGGCATTAGCAACGTGTAGGGAAGTGTTTGGTAAGATTCCAGTCTTTTTTTTATGCAAAGAAGTGAGTGCAGATATTTTAAATGGCAGTGAAAGTAAAACCAAACAAAGCACAAGGGACCCTACAACTTGGATTTGATCATATCCACTAGTACTTAAAGGATGCAAGAATAACAAAATCATTTTTTGTAACAGTTAAAATAATGGAAAAGTGTTGGTTAGTAGTAAAAGTTGGTAAAGTTGCTAAGATTTTTGCATCCTTGCCTCATCATATGCTTTGCTAGCTTAGACTTTTTGATACTTCTTTTTAAAATATTATTTTCACAATTCAATAAAAAAAATACATTAATTTATAACTGTAATATAATTTTTTTTATCAGTAAAAAAAAATTAAATATAAATCAGTTTAAGGATAGTCTAACCCTTACACAAAACAACTCATTACAAAAGAGAGACGTAAGTTTATCAAAAATTGTGAACTCAAAATCATCATAGATAACTGAAGGAAAAACATGTTGGTGCATTAGAATATAATTTTTCTTTAATAACTTTGATATGGTACAATATAATTTTAAAATTATTTTATTTTAATAAAAAATATATTTCTATCTTTAATTATAATAAAAATGTCATATCAATTTTTTTTAATTTATTTTTTACTTTATGTCATTATTGAAGCATTAGTATTTCTATTTCAACCAATATTTCAACAATAACTTTTAAAAAAAAAAAATTATATTTGACTTTTTGATAAATTAAAATTAATTTATACACAAAGTATACAACTTTGTAAAATTTTATTCTAATTTTTATATAAATTAATTTTATGTTATAAAAAATTGTATGATTTTTATTTTAGGTTTTTCTTTATAAAGTTATTATGAAGAAAATTGTCAAAATATATTCAATGAATTTGAATTCTCAACTTGTCTCATTAAATTTGAGAGCAAAATCATATCTCAAGATCAACAAGTGGTATCAAGTTCATTTGTTTAACCTATATATATAATATCATAAATTAATTAGATATAATTTTCAAAATGAATATTAAAATAATTAAATTTATACTTTTTAAATTTACTTCATGCAATATTTTCTAATTTCATTTAAAATTAGACCAAAAAGTATTCCTTCTGAGTTGAAAGCATTAGAATTTGAATAACATTCCTTTTTTATTGCCTCGATCCCTTCTTTTGAGTAAATTACTAATTAGTTATTCTTTAGAAGCATGAAATTAATATTTATAATTATATTTATTAGTATGAAATTAATATGATACTTAAAGTTAGTGACTATAGTTTTTTTTATGTGTTTCACGTATTGATAACTTTACACCACTAATTCACAAAATTAATAATGTTAAACTTAATATAATTTGTTATTAATCAAAACAACTTATAAAGTAAGAAACCTTTAGTGACCAAATTGATTCATTTCACATTATAAATGAATCAATTCACTGCTGGTGGTTTTATAATTTAAATTAATAAATAATTATCAAATTTAAGGATTACATTTATTTATTTTATAACTTTACAGGCGTAATCGAGTAATTAATAGTTATAATTTCAAGAAGTAATTTGATGTACCTGCTAAAGAAAAAAAAATAAAATATATATATATATATATATATATATATATTCCTTAGTTTTTATAAGATTATTATTATTATTATTATTATTATTATTATTATTAGTATTATTATTATTCAATCACAATTTATCATCACATCCTTTATATTAATTATTTAGAAAGTCAAACTACTTTCCTTGGATGCTTCGTAATTGATGGAATGCTTGTCTTAATTACTGTTGGAAAATTAGGTTTACGGTTACTCATATTGCTCGTGAAGGAAATACGTGTGCTAATAAGTTAGCTAATTTAAGATTTTTTCATAGAGAATCTTTTCTTTGGTATAATAGGCTTCCACATTGTCTGTTTTTAGAATTCTTTATGAATAAGTATAGTCTACCTATGTATCGTTTTTGTTAACATATGGGTTTTGGTCTAATCCCCCATATTTTTGTATTTTCTTTCTTTTTTTCTTTTATTTAATAATATTTTTTCATGTGATGGTAAATGATTGTTGTTACTTTAGGTGTCAGCCTAGCTGAGTTCTTAAGTGACATAATGATGCCTAACATGAAAGCTTTTATTTTAAAAAAAACTACTATTTTTTTTTTAAGAGAGTGAAAACTAGGTTAGTATATATAACTATTAAACTAAATATGATAAAGAAAAAACACTTTTTTGCAACACACTCTATTTTTTGGCTTGAAATTTTATTTTACTCTCAGAAAATATATTTTAGAAGCGTAAGTATTACTATTAAAAAAATTATTAAATAAAAAATAATTTAAAAAATAATAATAATAAGTTATTATATTAATTAAATTAAATACTATTTTAAAGAAAAAAAATTATTAACATGTAAAATAGTTTTTATTATTAATAAAAGTTTATAAAATAATTTTTAAATCAATTAATTTTTAAATTTTAGTTATCAACTTTATAATTTAAATTAAATAATTAATTAAATTTAATAACTAATTAAATATCAATTTAAAAATTAATTTATAAGTTTTTATTATAAAAACTATTTTACATACTAATAATTTTTTCAGTTTTTAAAATAATATTTAATTTAATCAATATAATAAATATTTATTTTTTACCTCTAAAATTTAATATTTATTTAATAATTTTTTTATAGTAAAAAGTTTTTTTTTTCATAACTTGTTCACATGTCATACCCAAAATTGTAAAAAAATACCCGATATTTACGTTTGAAAAAGCAAGTTTACTATATTATATATGTATAAATACACTTAATGTTTTGATTAAATTTAGTGAGGAAAATGGTAAAGAAAGGTAGCATAAATAAAAACTATTTGATTTGCCTAACTTTAGGGTTGTTTTTGAGAGGGTACTCTCTCTTTAGTGGTGTGTGCTTGACATAAAAGTAGGGTTCCCAAAAGAGCTTTAGATGTGTCATGTACCTATTTACCAACAAACCTAGTGCCTCAAAATGGTCTCCTCTTTCCCATAAAAAGCCAATGGTTGCACCATGGACTCGCTATCATCATGAGGGTGTCTTCTTTATTACTATACATTTTCCTTCCAATTCCAATTCTAAGATTGAGATTGCTATCATTTTATTTCCTTAAATATGCTAGCCACCTCTACCCAAAATAACAAGGTATATTTAGATTTTGGTACAATTTTTTTTTATACTTTCTAAGATTTTCTAATAGTTTGTAAGATTTTTTTATCAATAAAAATAAATAAATAACTCTTACCTAAAGAGTCAAACAATTTCTTTCACCAAACAAACTCAAATCCATAAAATGATGTCTACTGCATACACTACAAGAAAATCATGAAATAGAAACCAATTTTAAAGACCAAAATAATTAGTTGCATTTTAGAGACTAAAAAAAATGTTGGTTTCTAAATTAGTTTCTATTATTGTTAAATAGTTTCTAAATTGATATCTAATTAGCTACCAAGGTTTTAACTACCAATTATTTAGATTCTAAATTTGGTAGCAAAAACTTTGGTAGTTATCAATTTAGAAACTAAAAGTTTTTTTAGTTTCTAAAATAATCTCTAATTTAGTCTCTATAACAAGTAATTATTTTTTGTCTCTAAAAATTAGTTTCTATTTCATGATTTTTTTGTAGTGATAACACTGGAATCATAACTTCTTATTTAGATTAGAATCTCTAACATAATTTTTTTTATTTAATTTTTTTTATAAAAAAGTATCTAAAAAATTTTGATTTCGAAAGGGCAACACTAAATATTTGATTAAAGATCAATTTCAGTATTTTAAAAGAAGCAATTGAAATAAATTTTAACAAAACTGTGTGAACTATTTTTCTTTTGACAAAACTATTTTATGAATATTTAGCATAAATGTATAATTAAAATTGTAATTCAAGATTATTAGTTACGCTGAAGTAACTGCAAATAAATTTATCTACACACTTAGTGACCGTCTATATTTCATTTTTATTTATTTATAAGAATTGATTAGGATTAGACATTATTCAATTGAGTATGCTAACCTAGATTCTTATATTTTATATTTGTGTATATTTAGTAAGAACGAAAAATAAAAAAGAAAAAAAATGAAAGAAAATATAATTCGAAATCCAATTTACTAGGTTATATAATAAGAAAGAAAAAAAAATTGTGTTATATGTATAAAAAATAATATAGAAACATATATTCATTTCTAACATTATAATTTGCTTATATAAATTTGGAAATTTACTAAGATGAGATTGCTCTAATTTAAGGTTAAAAAAAGTTTTTTTTTTATATAAAAACTTCCATATATTAGTATGAAATTTGATATCTCTATTAAGTTAATTCTTTAAGTAACAACAAAAAAGATATTTAATAAAAGAAAGAAAAGAAAAAAGTTGGATGGAGGTGGAGGAATAAAATATGTTAAAAAAATGTGGATATATTCTCACTATTTGCTATATTCTATCACACACTTGTAGATTAAAAAGAGGCTTAAAGCTGATTTGAAGTATGAAACAATATTCTAAAACTTTTCAACAAATATTCAGATGATCATACACTGATGTCACGTGTCAAAATACAAAACATTTGTCTTTAAAAAGGATTAAAATATTAAATGAATTATGATGCACTCCACTTAACATAAAGTAAAATAAATTGTTGTTAATTCAATCTCTATTATATGAACTATTATTGCTTTTCAGTTATTAAAAGATATTGCAACCTTGTTTTGGGCCTCTTCCAGCCCATGACTCCTATCTCTTTGCATTTACATATAATAATATGATCAAATCTAGTTTTTACTTTGAATCAACAATACCAACATGGATCCTTCACCTGCAATTTGGTCAAGATTATCATTGATTATATTTTTTTTGAAAGGTTTTAGTAAGTTATATAAAGCGTCAAAGGGAAAATTCTCTTCATGGAATCTTTATGAAATATCAATGGAGATTTTTCTCTTTTTTTTCTTAAAAAAAAATACAGTGAAGTGGTGGAGAATGTAAAATCATGACAATAACAACTCCAACACTTGGAAGACTAGAGGTGGAGGAAGAGGAAAACAATGTACTTATTATCACACAAAGTGAATCACACAATTGAGGAATTTCATCCAAACATGATTGTCCACCATGGATGAAACAAAGAAACAAGAATGTCATTCTAAAAACAAAAAACAATTAAGGATTATTATGCAAGCCAATGAGCTAGTTTCTCCCACTCCGTACTTGGTTTGCAGGTTGCGAATTATGTGGGATGAGCTTTAGTAGGTTAGTGAGTATGTCCTGCATTTTCTATAGCAGGTTGTGGACCAACCCACACAACCCACCTTGCATTCCCACCCTTATCGTCGTCGATCACCCTGCTACTGCGCCTTCATCCTTCACCTCTCTCTACAACACCCTCACTCTTCTCTTCCACCATAATTATGTGCCCATGTGCACCACAATTATCGGCATCGCACCACCACGGTCACCGCTCACCCTTGTTGTCGTGTCTCTGCAACCCTCGCAACACCGCATCTCTGCACTTCTCTGTCGAACTAGTGAAAATAAGACTCTTAAAACAAACAACAACAGAAGAGTTTGTACTTATTGTGGTAGAAATAGTGACACCATAAATATTTGTTACAAGAAACATGAGTATCCTCCTAGTTATAAGTTCAATAATGGTAAGTCCAATTAGGTTAATAATGTTGTTACATATGATGAAGTGTTTTATGAGAAATGTCAAAAAGCATAGGATAATGAAGACATCCATCTCTCAGCACAACGATATCAACTCCTATCTGATATGTTCAAGCAAAGTACTACTAACAATGATACTAAAATCATTATTCTTTTTGTGTATGTGGACGATATTGTACTCACTGAATGATAATGAGAAGATCATTCACATCATAAACATGTTCAATCAAAATTAAGATCTTGCGTAGTATTTTTTAAAATATTTCTATTAATGATTTTTTATTGTTAATAAGAAAATATTATTAATGTTTTATAAACTTAAATACTTTTATCAATTAATTTTTTGTTGTCGATAAGGAAATATGATTAAAGTTTTAGAAAGCTGAGTGGTGACAATTGTGCATGGAATTCTAAACCACGGACAACAAATGTAGGAAAAGGTGCACAAGGAGATGCATTAAGAGGGAATTTAACAAAATTGCATTAGGTTAAAATAATCAAATAGATAATCTCAAATGGTTATAAAAGTTGTCTAAAATTATGCCTTTGTTTAAAAAAATATATTTAAATGAGATAAATATGAACAAGAGACCATATTTTTTATCCTGCCTTACAAAATTCAATTAAAAGTTTATTTTTATAACCTTAACGTTGAAGTGGATAATGTTTTTGTATATACTTAAATTTATATGATGTGAGACTTATAAATTTAAGAAAAATAAACAATTTAAATGTCAACACATAATTGTTTTTAATAATAATATTGAACATATTAGTGTGTACATACAATTTTATCTAAATATAAACTATTTATTACAGTACTTAGGTTAATATATAACATCCCAATATATTCTATCCTAAAGTGGTTTTACACCATTTTTACACCATTATTTCATTCTTCACTCACTCATAGTGATATATAGATGAATTCTACTTATTTGGATGTTACTTAGTTTAGTAATCATCTTTTATTAGATAACTTAATTTCAAAGATTTTATTAATTATCAAGTATAAGTTTTCATTAAAATTTAAAATGTTTATTTGAAAATAAAACTAGTTAAACATTTCACAGTTCACACTGATTAGGCAATTTTTTTTTTCTTTCTTTTGTATGGGTTCAATTGATTATATTGGAATCCCTTCCTTTATTGGCGTCTCTAAGTGTGTATCATATTCTTTGGATTTAGATAAAAAAAAAGATGTGAAAGGTAAAGTTAAGAGTTGATTCATTATTTGTTATTATTTATTATTTTTACTATATATAATTAATTATATCTTTGATTTAATCCATTTTATAAAAGTCAATCGGGAATATTTTTTATATTAATTATTTTTGTCTTATATAAAGAGTGATATTAAAACTTTATTTGACTAGTGGCATACAAAACCAATAAAAATAAAACAATAAATATGATAATGAGCTGAGAGATTAAAAGACTTAGGTGTCAAAACATGTTACCTTGGTCCATTTTGGTACATCAAAATTAAGATAACATGTTGAAAATTTTGGTTGTCTTGATAAAAATAAAGCTGACGAGTGGATTTATTAATTTTTTTCTAAAATATATTTTTAAAATTTGTTATATATATTAAAATTATATTTAATCATTTTAATTATTTTATAAGTTTTTATTTATTAAAATAATTATTATCTTTACATAATAAATTATTTCATTATAACTAATAATTATAATTTAATTTGAAAGTATTAATTATTTATATTACAATAATATTATATTATAGTATAGCATTCTTTTGAACAATATAATATATAAAATAATAATTTTTAAATTGTTTTTATTTTAATTTTTAATTTTAGAAAAAGAGTTAGAAGATTCTATCTTTAATCCGGCAGATTAAAAAGAACAGATCAAAATAGATTCACATGTTGAAAGTACTAATTTATTTGCCTATATTTTGATAAAACTGCCCTCGGATAAGATCCATTTTATCATTAGTAAGGAAAAACTCAAACTAATAGAAGTATTTTTAAAAACATAAAAATAGCATTAAACTAATTTAGAAAAAGATTGAAAAAGTATATAAATTTAAGACAAACTTATTACTGTAAGATAAAATAACTCATCTTTATTAAAATGATGAAAGGTATATAATGGTTAATTGAAATTTCAAAAGTTATATTTTTTTAAGAGCAAAATAATTTCTTGAAGCAGGTGCTTAAGCAATACAAAGAAAACAAATAGCTAATGCAAATAGTAAACAACACTAAAAAAAATCAGAAAGTAAAAATCAATTTTAATTTTAGAGATAAAAAATATTTATTATAACGACTAAATTAAAGATATTTTAGAAAAAAAAAATTCTAACTTAATTTCTATTATTGTTAAATGGTTGTATCTAATTAGGTTTTTACTACTAAATTTTATTTTTTTAAATTTTTAAAATATAATTTAGTAACTATATCAACTAATTATTTTTTAAAAATTAATTTTTATTTCATGATTTTTTTAGTGTTTATATATATATATATATATATATTTATTTGGTTTTATTAAAATTAAATCATAGCATAGGAATAGTTTCTAGTTAAATATTAGATCACAAAAGTGAAGTTGATTTTGATGATCTTCAACTTTATTGGCGGCACATATATAATAAAGAGATTAGGTCAAGGTTTTATTTACAAAAGAAAATATGAAAGTGATGTTTTGAAAGTCCATTAATTCGTTCATAATGGCTCTGATCTTGTAAGTGGTAGAGAAAATTTGAAGTAAATGTTGAAGAACTTTTGGTGAAGCATTTTGACTTTTTAAACCAAAAAGAACATGTGAGAGGACTCAGGAGTTTTTAAGATTCGGAAGTATGTTGAATAGTAAAGAAGAATTATAATCAATCTTCTATTTATGAGAATGGTATGAGGTCTGGTTGTCTTTTTGTTAAGTTGCTAGGCGTTCTAATAGGAGATTGATGTCATGTATTTCTGTATAAGGGTTGAATTGCCTCTGAAGTGATTCTTATTTATTTATTTTTTATTGTTGATAAAAAGAAATGAGGACTGTATGAAAACAAAAGACCATTTCTTTCCATATTTAATTTATTTTGAAAAAAAATATTAAGTGTATGATTTGAAGTTGAAAACTAATTTTTGGTTTAGGGTTTAGGTAGTCAGACAAAAATGTCATAGTATTTTGATATTTTTTTGACAAAAATTGAGTTTCAAACAACTTGTTTTTAAAATATTTTTTAATAAATATTGAATATAAACTAATTTTAAATACTAAAATAATTAGTTAATATTTCATTAAATTAGAAATTGTTTTATAAACTAAAAAATTATTAATATTTAAAATAATTTATATTATGAATAGAAATTTAGAAAATAATTTTTAAATTGATATCTAATCATTAACTATAAAAGTTTTAGTTACTTGCTACTTTATATTTTTTATTTGTTAATTTTGTGTTTTTATTCATAGTAGATTATTTAACTAGACGGTCTCTTAAGAGCATTTAACTAAATAGAATGGATCAAATCATACAAAAAGTTCAAGTTACTTGGGTAAATCAAAATCTAATCTTAAAAACATTAAAAAAAAAATAGAACCTTACAAAGTATGTATTTATATACATTAATACATATTATTAAGTCATTTTAACTAATTTCTAATGCTATCACCTAATATTTTTTTTCAAATTTCACGTACACTTCTCCACTTTTTTTTTTCACAATTAGAATGATCTCTAATAAATCTCTTCAATAGTTCTTATATGTTCATCCAAACACGTGCACACCCTTCTTTCATTTCACTATATTAGGCGGTCGTAACAATGTATACCATTTTCTTTAAACAAATCATTATACCTTTTATAGTTGTTTTGGAATAATAAATACCTTATTAATTATAGATTTTTTTTACAGTTTGAAATATTGCTTTTCAGACAAATTATATTTTAATTTTAAAATTTAAAATGAAATTGGCTTTGAGTATATATATAACAAATATTTTAGCAAAAATCATTATATATTAAATATTTAAATAACTGTAGAAAAATTAACTCCTTTAATAAATTTACAGTTTCATTTATTCGGCGAAAACCTAAGTCTATCTTCGAATATTTCTTTTGCAACTATTTTTTGCTTAAATTTGAGCTAACCATATTATTTCTAATAAACATAAATATACTAAAGAGCACAATTTAGTTTCTTTATTTCATGGATAAATTTTTTTGTTATGAATTCTAACGTAGATAAAAAAAACATTGTTTACTAAAAAAATTATTAAGTAAAAATTAATTTTTATTTATTATCGTATTGTTAATTTTTTCTATTTATTATAAAATTGTAGCGTCCATAAAATTCTATTTTCAAATATTTAATACAACAAGATATTCAAAAAATCGAACTCATAATTATTGGCTAAACTAATATGCTATATGATAGTTTATACACGTAGTTGGTGGTAGTTGCATGAGGAGAAATTCACCATCGTGAGTACCATGATTACATGAGAAAAATTTATTTAATTCCCAACACGTAAACTCTATATTGCACATGCTGGTCAAAATCAATCAATCAATTTTCTTTGATAATTCCCAGATTTAGCTCTTAATCCTTTGTGTATTCGACATGTGGAGAACCATATCTTAGATTGTCTTCAAAAAGAACCGTCCATGTTTCGATGACCCCCACACACATTGTAGTACGAATTCACAAGTTTTTCAACACATGTTTTCAACTATAGATCACTAGCTTAATAAATTACACTACTTGTTGTGGTTGACTTGTTCTTGTTTATAATAATGGTGTAAAATTGGAGGGTTGGCCCCTACCCACCAAGATCACCAAGTCAAAATGGTAACTGAGAAACCACAAAGTTCTTCAATTAATGCACCTGTGTAAAGTTGCCAACAAGAATGCTTGGTTACATAACTCTCATACAAAATATGTTAGGGTACCAAATTTGGATTTTCAATTGTTGACTTCATTCATAATCAACAATTTTGTGGGTTGCATCATCATCAATAATCAACTTAGTTTCCAAAAGGAATGAGATAAAGCACTAATGTAGCTAAAGATGCACATAATGGTATCTTCAAATAAGTGATTCTGCTAGGTGTATGGACATTAGCAATCTAGTTACTGTGATGTCCTCGTGGGACTTTTTTTTCTCTTAACCCTAAATATTAAGTATTTTTTAACTATCATAATTTTCACTTACTTTTTTATTTTTTTATCAGAAAATAATTAATGTAAAATACTCTATGAATATTTGTAGGGGTGACAAAGTGAGGTGGGTCGGTCCGTGGCCTGCTGAATAAAATGCAGGACGGATTATTTATTTCAACCCCACTTAGGCTCGCCCTGCATAACCCCAGCCCGCACGGGTTAAGTGCGGGGCGGGACAGGTTGACCCGCATAACTTTAAAATGTAGAATTTTTTTTCTGCACCTCCATATTTTCTTCATGTAGTCTCATATTTCACATTCCAAAAATTTTAATAACATCTTAATACGCATGTCTAATGAAAATAATATTATGAGACCATTTACCTAATGCATCTAAATAATAAAAATTCAAAATTTTTATTTTAAAAAATATTTTTTTAAAAAAATATTTCTTATGTGAGCTGAACTGCAAGCTCGCAGGTCAACCCTTATGCGGGACGAACTACAAAAATTAGCCCGCAGATTCTATGCGGGACGGTGCGGGACGGTCCAGCCCGCATTATCACCCTTAATATTTTTTTTCTAAAAAAAAAAATTATATATATATTTTTTTATTAATAAAAAAAATAAAATAAATATAGGTCACTTTAGAAATGATTCAACCTTTATATTTCATTAATATCTGTCACTCAATCATACTACTAACAAAAACGGATCTTCCTTACAACCTGCAGAACAAACAATTAACCAATTTAAGATATACAAATTAAGAAATAAAGACATCTGAATATAAAAAACAAACTAACGATTTTTGAAGTTAACCAAAAGAAAAAAAATTCATAATGATGATCACTTTATATAATATTAAAATATCAATAACCAATAATATATATGTTTATATGTAATCCCAAAAACTCTTTTTTTTTTATTATAATCTACCCAATAACGTTTAAACATTTTTGTGGCAGTCTCTTTGTATGATACATAATTAAATGGTATTATTTTTTAAAAAAGTATATGTTATGTAAACATTGGCTGACACTATCAATAGATGTGACAGTTTTGACTCATGCTATTTAACATGCTTACAGATAATGTTTATCTTAAGTAGTTAGTATATTAATGCAAATCAATCACATCAATGTAAACAATTATGAATGTAGAGTCTTCATATGTGCCATGTACAATTCCTATAATCTTTCACTTCAATAATTTCCACACTTTGTAGTTAAATAATGATCATCAACTTTTGAACAAAGAAAAGAAAAATAAAGGTTATTCGATATCTGTGGATACTTCAATGGTCTACGTTCTCTGTTTTCTAAAGCCTTTGTTCCACCAAATTTGTGTACGATTTCAGCATTCACATCTAATAGATTTACCCAATAAGTAAGCTTTGGAAAATGCAACACCAACCCTTGCAGGGTAACCAACAAAAAACTTGACACATGGTTTAATTTAAATCAATAAGTAATTTTCTCTTTTTTTCTTTCATCATACATATGCAAGTCACTATTATAAAACAAAATATATAACTAACTAGTTATATCATATGAAAGTAATATCTTGTCCCACGTACGAGTAGTCACTCTCGACGTGAGAAAGAGTGTGTTAGAGATCCTACATCGATTACAAATAAAAATATCTCATTGTATATAAATGAATGCAAATCTCTCACTTCATAAGCTGATTTTATGAAGTTGAGTTAGACTTAAAAAGTTCATTTCTTAATAATAAAAAAAAAAAAATATGAGATTGAAATTGTAAAAATATAATAATGTCACCAAAGTATCTGGTTTTTTTTTTTCAGAAGAAAAGTTACTGGAGAATTCTGAAGCCGTAGGAGTGTTTTTGGTCCTCTTAAAAAGTTAATGGGCTTGAAGGTGGACATGGCCATACACTATCATTGTCATAAATGTTTCACCAACTTGTGTTATGCTAGTACACACCAATTCACTGCTCTCAGAATATCTAGCTTCTTCTGAGGTGGTTGTACTATAATATTCAATATTAAAAATTAACTAAAACTAAAAACATATAGATATATAATTGGATTTTATAATATTGAATTAAATTTAAAATCATAAACCAAAACTGTGAAATCCATATCAAAACTTGTTTCAAACCTTCATTCATTTAATAAAAATAAAATCATGAAATAGAAACCAATTTTTAAAAGACCAAAATAATTAGTTGTAATAGTAACTAAATTAAAAATCCTTTTAGAAACTTTTTTTTTCTAAATTAGTTTCTATTATTATTAAATAATTTTTAAATTGGTATCTAATTAGCAATCAAGGTTTTAACTACCAATTATTTAGTTTCTAAATTTGATAGCAAAAATATTGGTTGCTAATTAGATATCAATTTAGAAACTATTTAACAATAATAGAAACTAATTTAGAAACCAAAGTTTTTTTTAGTTTCTAAAATGGTCTCTAATTTAGTTACTATTGCAACTAAATATTTTGGTATCTAAAACTTGGTTTCTATTTCATGATTTTGTTGTAGTGATTGAAATAATTAATGTAGTTTGGAAAACACTGTTGCACTTAAATGATTACAAAAATAGTAGCTCTCACATTATCATCTGAACTTCTTTTAGTTTTGTACCATCCCTATTAGATTCATATCTATCATGACAATATATACCAAAATTGTTCCGGTATTGTCAATATAATTCCACATTATTCAAGAGTTGAAGTAAATGTCAGTTTATATATATTTTTTTCTCCTTTTAACTCACTAAAATGCCTTTTAAAGACAAAACCGTGATAAAACAGTTATTGTTTAACATGTATTTTTTTTTTTATCAACAAGTAAAAAGTGAATAAATATGAACCACTTCAAGAGTGGTCCAACCCTTATATACGACGACAATATTCATCAAATCTCTTCCATACAACATAAACCTTACAATACTAAAAAATAATAAACAATCCAACCAGAAGAATAAACCTTACAAAATCATATGTCTACTCTAAGAGCTTCATTAGTTCTAATCATATGAAATACTTGCTCGTGCAATATAATAAAAGATAAAATAACCAATACCAAAAAAGAAAACGTAGCAATATAATATGGTTTTCAATTTCTTTACGACAACCACACAAAAGTTATACATTGATATCACAATGCAACTTTCTTTCCTCAAACTATCATCCATAGACATACGTTCGTGAATGTTAGATATTGTTTATGATTGTATTATGTTTCATTTTAAAATTTATTAGTAATTTGTTTTATTTAAATATTAACCAAATATAAGTGCTTCATTTTAGTAGTTCGTTTAAGCTACATTACGTACTTGCTTAAACAATTTACTTCAAATTCAATAATACTTGAAGTAGTAACGTTCGCATCTAGACACATTACAAAAGAAATATTTTTTGTTGTGATGATCAACAATTCATCACAAAGAGTGAAAAATTTTGTGACAAACATAAATGAGTATATATTTATGATGAATTTTGTGATATCATTGTTATAGACTTGAAAAACAAAGTCAAGTCTCCAGAGAAGTTAATTTCATGATGATGTTTGATGATATTAATGTTGTTATAGTTTTAATTAGATGTGTTTTTGTCTAAGTAATCACAAGAGTCTCAATTTTAGTACACAATATAATATTAATTAACTTTAAAAATAGTTTTTAAAATGTTAAAATAATGTAAAAAATGTTTTTTAAGTTTGTTTTAATCAATTAAGGTTTTATCTAATCGGTTAAACAATTTTTGGTATGTTTCATAAGAAGATAATCAATTATCCCTTTTATTAATCAATTAAAATAGAGAATAGAAAATTGTGTTATTAGCTAGTAATAGATTAACATATTTAATAATATATTAACATTATTTTATGTTTTTTTTAAAATAAATGCAAAGAAGAATAATCGATTAATACATATAATAAATGATTAAATCGAGGTTTAATTAATTTTTGTAATTTACGTACTATTTTAAAGATTAAAAAAAATAGTGATATCTAAATTAGTTTATATTATTGATAAATAGTTTCTAAATTAGTATTTAATTAAATATCAAAGTTTTAGCAACCAATTATTTAGATTCTAAAGGTGTTAGTTAAAACTTTAGTAACTAATTAGATAAAATTTAGAAACTATTTATCAATACTAGAAACTAATTTAGATACCAAGTATTTTTTTAGTTTCTAAAATAGTATCTAATTTAGTTTCTAAAATAGTATCTAATTTAGTCAATATAACAATTAACCATTTTTGTTCTCTAAAATTAATTTATATTTAATAATTTTCTTGTAGTGTATGTTGTGTTGAAAAAGAACCTTGTTGTTTGCTTCTGCTATGTTATTTTGGTAAATTATTTCTTTGTTGTTCTTGTTGGAGTGTTCCAGTATTATTTTCTTGTTATTAAAGAGTTGATAAGGCATACATCCTTTCGTATGATAAGAGTTGATAATGTTGATATATATCCTATTTCTTTTGATATTCTCTTAAGAGTATTGAAGGGTTGGTTATTTTATTCTTTTAAGTTTCTAATTGTTGAGTTTTTTTTACAACTTTGTTGTAGATAATAGAATCAATTATTATAAGATTATTATAAGGTTAAATACTTATATTTAATAATACTTTTTTCATGTGATGATAAATAATTATGACTCCAATGTAAGATTTTAATTAATTTGTGCAATAATTTGTTCATTTATATATCTTCCTTTATCGTGTTCCATTCCAAACTTATAAGTTCATTTTAATTTATAAAGAAGTGTACTTTTTTTTTCTCTTAAAATAAAAAATGTGTCTAAATATATCTTTTACTATTGTATTGTCTGGTATAAGACAGCTTTTGAAAAAACATATCTGCAGAAAGAAAAAAAGTTGATTACTCACACGCACTCATAATGTTTCCTGATATGTTATGAGAAGATAAGTATGATTATTGAGCTTACCTACACATGTCCATATTCATGAACCCTTTCTCTTCTTTTCCTACTTTCTTACTACCTCACTTCTTAGCCTGCACAACAGAATGTGGTAGTGGAAGCATGCAGGTCAATCAAGGGGCTTTATGAAAAGTTGAACCCTAATTGTTTTTTCTATTTGTTTTTCTTTTCTTAGTGGTGTTTTGATCCTTTGTTTTTCTTCGCTTTAGTTTGTTGTCGGTAGAAGTTTTTGTCAGAGTGATATTTAGAATAGATGTTTAGAAGATTTTTTACTGTTAGTCTACTCTTGTTCTCCTTATATATGAGTTGGATCACCCTTAAGTAGTTCATGTAAGAAATTATGTAAATTAATTTCTATAAAGTGACTCACATGACTTGGAGTTTGGGCTTTGGATCCAAATATGATTTAATAATAATTATAATAGAATAAATGGTTCATTGGTTAACGTGAGAAATATATATATGATGATAAACCTAATAGGAAAACCTACATCCGATGGAGATAGGGAACAAAGGCTATAGGGTTCTGTTTCTGCAAATAATAGTTGTTTCACTATTAACCATCACGAAAGTGTGTGACAAGAACGGAATTGCTAAGAGATAGATTGAGACAAATGAGATAAAATAATTGCTAAAGTAGGATAACTCATGGATCAAAATAAGTGTCTATTCCTTCTTGATTGTATGGATATATGTGAGAATCATGATATGATAAGATCTGTATGAGGACATCATTGTATGTGTTCAATTATACGTTTATTCATGTTTTGATTTACCGTTGATATATATATATATATATTTATTGTTAATAAAAATAAAAATTGAACCCTGATTCACTCAAGGCTAGTTTGTCCATTTAGGTCTGAATTATTAAGAGATGAGAAGGGATAGAAAGAAGGGTAACCAAACAAGGTGTTAGCATGCCAAACTGGGCACATAGCAACCTCAACTTGTTAAGGTACTATGTTGGTGTTTTTCAAAACAATGTGACCCCAGTAAATGTCATGTGTCAACTCAGATGGTGTTAGGGTTTTGACAGCATAGGGTCACAATGCAGTGGTTCCTTCATGAGGTCCTTAGAATTAAAGGGTTGCCCATATGGGAAATTATTCCTACAACTCAGTACCTATTCCATTCCACTTTTGCCAAAAAAACTATTACTTATATCTTCCATTTTTCTTCATATGCTTCATTGAATACAGGGAAAGTGCCATCTAGCTTGTATAAATATTCAAGTGTTAGGCCGGTTGGCAGCATAAAATAAATTGGCATTCCAACCACACAAAACATCTTTATAGGGTAATGGAAATAAGAATCCAATAAAAAATAATGAAGAAAAATTAAGTGAAAACAAAAGAGTCTCATTACAATTCCATGTATTATGAGTCAGTCTTCAATTAGAGCACCTCCAACCGTTGAATTGTAGCTTTTCTTCCCACTTTCAAACTCTACAAAAGAGAGTGAAAAACATAGCAAGAATTCTCTTTTTTAACCATTTTTTTTATTATTAGAAAATGGATTTTAAGTGTAACTCAATTTTATAAAACCGGTTCATGAGTTTGTCCTTACTTATATATTATGAAATGTCTTACTTAGACAGACTCTAAGTGATTCTGATATCATATTAAAAAGTAAACTTTAAATCTAATTGAATCTTATAAAACCAATTTTGCATCCATTTATATACTATGAAATATTCTTATTTATAGTCGATGTGTATCTTCAATCAATTAGACATAAAGACATTTCATAATATATAAAGATGGATGTAAATTTCATCTTATGAGTCAATTTTATAAAGTTGAACTAGGGTTAAAGTTCACTTCTTAATATATTATTCAAATTCAAGACAAACAAAAGTTTTGAAGAAAAGAAACTTTAAAATAAAGGAGATGGTACTTAGTTTTAGCTTACAAAAAAAATATAGAGATATAACAATGAATATTTATGTATAGGAGAGTTCTGTATAGACAGACATGAGAGTAAGTCTAGTGAAAGAGGTTATGGTTGAGTTCATGTATAAGGGTTGAATCAACCTTAAAGTGGTTTATATTTATTATTTTCTATTGTCGATAAAAAAAAATTGAATATTCAAACTTATGATAAAGTTATTAAAATTCATGAATAATGAGATGTATAAACAGGTATATAGAAACATGGAAATATTGGTCACTAACGAACAGAAAATGAAATTATGGTCTGTATGAAATGTTGGACCTAAGAAACTGAGCTTGAAGTTGATATTGATCTGAAAATAAGGTGGACAGCACTATGGCAGTGTTATTCTTGGGCAAGTTTCAATTATATCACACACTTGCAACCTACTTGATTGAACCTCACTACTTTTAATGCTTGCATGGTATCTGCTTTAAAAAACATGTGGCATATTCTAATTTATTTTTATTTATTTTTGCAAAAGTTGATGCCAGTGAATAGAGCATGTATGTAAAAATAGTTATACAAGTCCATTTTTAACATAACACTAAAATGTTCATTAACAATAAGAATAAGAACAAGTAGAAAATGGGATTATAAGGTTACTTCTGTTATCGTGAATGAGGATGAATATTCCTTTTCGCAATGTATTGGAGAATGAAGATGACAACAATGGGAGTTGAGAGGATATTTTATCTTTTTTTATTAACATTGGGGAGTGCAGTTAATAATAATGGAGGTAAAGGAAGAAAAAAGCCCATCGAAATGGTATACGACTTCTTTTTGGATAGGGAAAGATAAGTGTCAACAAAGAAACTTACACTATGCACTCCCCAATATTTTCAAGATGTAATTCCATAAAATTTGAAATCCAATTTTACCATCTGAAAATAAATTATCAATGGTAAGCATTCAGTTGTGCAATGTGCAATCGAGTAACAGTCTAGATTATAATTTTGAAATACATATTTCTAATTTAAATTATATTTTAAAATACACAATCTATAATATATTCTGAATTGTGTATTATTGAATAGAATATACATTTTAGATTAAAAATGCATTATGAAATGTATTGATACAGTTTTAAAATGTATTTATAATTTCCGTATTCTACAGAACATATACAATAAATATATTTTCAAACGAGGATTTCATAATACATTCTAGAATGTCTAATTTTTAATTAGTTCTTTTAATAATTATGAATCTTTCATTCTAGAATATTTCAAAATAAGATTTATTGTTATGGAATACTATTTTTAAACAATTTAAAATTTATCTCAATTGGCTTTTTATTTCACTCCCTGCGGTTTCCCTTCTCTCCTTTGCAAAATTCATCCAAATGTTACCGTAGTCACTAGTGAATTTTAATATCAATAAAAAAAAAAATAAAATTATAAACATTAAATATTGACACTACGGTAAATGTATGAAACTCATTAGGCTAGAACGAAATTACAATAGTATAAGTAAAATCAGTCTCTAATATAAGAAAATAGAGAGACACAAGACACAATAATAATTTATAGATATGAAAGCATGCTCGTGTCAATATAATTTGTTTGGATGTTAAGAAATAATATATATTAAGAAGTGGACTTTAAGCATATAAGTTAGGTCCGATAACGGGTGGCCTGATAAGTCCAACAAACACTCGCACTCGAAATGAATGACTCTGATACCATATTAAGAAGTGAACTTTAAATCTAACTCAATCCCATAAAACCAACTCATGAGGTGAGGTTTGCATCCACTTATATACAATGAAATGTCCTAATCTCTAGTCGATGTGGAATCTCCAAGAATATATAATTAAAAGATGAATATTAATTGTTGAAGATTTTACATCATCTTATAATATAAGGACATTTTATAATATATATATATATATATATATATATATCTAATTCTAAGGTATACTGATAAAAATATATGAGCAAGCTGATAAAGTTTTAGGTCCGTTCGGCATAATTCACAACCCGCACGGGTCAAGGACGGGATGATCCAACCTGCAAGGCTACGTAATAATAAAAAGGATACTTCTTTCTACATCACTCAAATATTTTCTTACACCCTCAAATTCAAAAATCGAATTTCGAAAGCCAAATAGTTAATCTATATTTCAAAAGGTAAAATAATTGTTTCAAAAAGATTATTTCATAATAATTTTTTTTTTCTAAATTTTTATTTTCAGAATTAACTTTTTATGTTGTTAAAATTAAATTTTAAAATTGATGAAGTTTTTGATGGGGTATTTTTTTGTATCACAATTAATTTAAAAGTAAATTTTTAATTATCTAGTAATAATTATATCTATTGTACATATTATAATTATTGATACTAATGATTAACAAGGTAGAGCATACCTCTATAAGCACTAAAATTAGGGATTTTATTTTATTGAAATTTCCATTAGACAAAAATTATAAGTTTCTTTCTATTAAATTATTAAATTAGTACCGTGATGATATATGAGTGTCTGTATATGAAAATTTATAGTTTGGTACTGTTTAATGTTAAAATTTAAGGGATTCTTTTACAATGTCCAGGAACAAATTAATTTATTTTCAACTCATAATTAATTTATAATAGCTAAAGTTGTGCAAAGTGAAACACAATAATATAAAACAATTAATTAATTTAAACAAGTAAACACAAACACAATTCCTTTTAATAATTAAGTTTTACTTGTAATATGGATTCAAACAAGCAATATAAATAAAAAGTCTAAAGAGAAAGAAAGACCTTTAAAGCAATTAAGATTGACAAAAGAAAGTTGAAAATATTTATAGCAAAATAAGGGTGAGGGTGATTATGGATTGGATTTTCAAAATTTAATCTAGATCCAATTCAAATTCAAATAAATGGATTGGATTTAAAATCTATATCCATTTTAACTAAATCAAATTTATTTGGATTTTTTAAAATTCATTTAAAGTGGATTAAATCTAGATTAAATCCACTTTGTTAATTAAATTAAATCCACTTTGTCAATTACATTAAATTCATTTTGATATGGACACAGACTAACTTGGCTCGAACTGGGCCTAAGCCGATTCAACCTGGACGCGGACCAACATCGGCCTAGGCCAAGACGGCTCGACATCAGCCCGAGCCCAGACGACTCGACATCGGTCTAGGCAAGGACGAATTGACATCAGTCAGGGCCAGGACGACTCAACAACGATTCGGCCTCGCTCGACATCGGCCAGGCACACTCGACTCAACATCGGCTCAGGCCCGCTCGGCTCGACATCGACCCGGGCCCAAACAACTCCACATCGGCCCGACTCGAACGACTCGACATTGGCTCGGGCCGAACGACTCCACATCGACTCGGGGTTGGACGACTTGACATCGGCTCGAGGTTGGACAACTCGACTAGACATCGGCCCGGTTCTGATCAGCTCGACATCGGCCCAGGCCCGCTCGACTCGACATCGGCCTCGACCTGCTCAGCTCGACATCAGTCTAGGCCCACTTAACTTGACATCGACCTGAGCCATGATTACTCGACATCGGCTTGGGCCCGGGCGACTGGACATCAACATGGGCCTGCTCAATTCGACATCAAACCGAGATTGCTCTGCTTGACATTGGCTCGAGCCCGCTCGACTTGACATGGGCTCAGACCTGCTCGACTCGACATTCGCTTGGGCCCGATCAGCTCAACATCAGCCCTGGCCCGGTCGTCTAGATATTGGCCCTGGCCTGCTTGACTCGATATCGAAACCGTAAGACTCAGCTCGACATTAGGCTGGACCGACTCGACTAGACATTGGCCTTGGCCAACTTGTCTCGATATCGGCTCGGCCAACTTGGGTCGACTCAATATCGGCCACTCAGCTCGACTTGGCCCAGGGTTGACTCAACTTGACTTTGGCTCATAACGACTTGGCTCAACTTTGAACCACACCAACTTGATTTGACTTGGCCTCGGACAACTCGGCTCGACGTGGACTTGAGCCAACTTTGCTCAACCTGGGCCCAGATTGTCTTGGCTCAACCTGGATTGGGCCAAGTCAAAATCCAACCCAAAATGCAATTTGGATAATCAAAAAATGTATCAAATCTATATCTAATCCATATCCAATTAAATAAATTGGATTTAAAATCCAAAAATATGGATTTAGATTTGAGATAAATCCATTTAAATTGATTAAAACTAATATGAATTTGGATAATTTTAGATTGAATTTTGTAATTTGGATTTTTTACCACCCTTAATCAAAACAAATAATTTTACTCATTGTCATTTGCTTTGAGACGTGTTTACAGAAGTGTTTTAGATTAGAAATGTATACTTCTTCTTTTGTGTCTACTATTTTCTATACTATAACATGTACATTGCATAATGATGACAAAGACTACTGTTTAGGCCTAGGGGTAAACTTACTAAGTTGTGAATGTCCAAATAGTTAGGATAATAGCATGTAATAAATCTAAAATAATTTTTTATTAAAACTAAAGAAAAAATTACTCATTAATTAGCCAAATTACTTAATTAAATATTTATTTAATATAATGGGTGTTACAAATAGTCATAAGAAAATGAAAAAGCAGGGGAGAAATAGCCATCCCATATTTTGAAGTTATATTAATCTTATCTGTGCAAGTGTAAAAAACATTTGACTAAGGCTTTTGGCTACATTAATCTTTCATTAGCATATACCTAATCCTAGGAAGGGTCACAAAAATAAAATGGGAAAGTGGGTAAGAGCATGTCAACATACAAAATCAGTAAAAATTGTGTATAGTTGTTGAGAACTTAACCAGTGTTCCTCATCCCAGCAGCAATGCCATTTATGGTGATAAGCAAGGCATCTCTGGCTTTAAGGTTGTCATCATCACTTCTTAGCCTCTTGAGAATCTCTACCTGCAACATGTTCATGGGATTGAGGAAGGGAAGCCTGCTCTCAATCAGTTTCCTTAAGCTCCTATTATTCTGCTGAGGTTTCTCATGCCCACTAACAGATAACACAAACTTCCCAGTTTGGATGAGCTCTTCCCTTAGCTGACTTCCAAGTTTTTGTCTTTTCTCAGAGACAAGAACTTCATCATAGTGCTTGGCAATAGGAATGTCTGCTTTTCCAAGAACCATCTCAATCAAGTCTATGGTGCTTTGGAAGAAAGGCCACTCTTTGTACATTGCCCTTAGCTCTTCAGTTTGTCCTTTCTCACTAGCACCTTTCAAACCTGCTCCAACTCCAAGCCAAGCTGGAAGAACAAACCTGGTTTGAGTCCATGCAAACACCCAGGGAATGGCACGGAGGTGGCCAATTCCAGTGGTGCTCTTCCGCCTTGTGGGGCGGCTACCAATGTTGAGGAAGCCAAGCTCCGATTGAGGTGTGGCTTCATGGAAGTAGGACAGAAATTCTGGATTTTCATACACTACACTTCGGTAACACTTGCAACTGATATTTGAAATGTCTTCCATCATATTGCGCCACTTTTCTTCACGCGGTGGGAGAGGAGGACGAAGGGTAGCAAGTAAGACAGCTGTTGTGTATATCTCAAGTTGTCTAACAGCTGTTTGTGGCAACCCAAACTTGGCCTGCACCATCTCTCCTTGCTCAGTTGTACGAAGGGTTCCCTACAATGCATCAGTATCATTGGTTTCAGAACAATACTTGTACCTCTGCTTTCAAACCAGAGACTGTTAAACAAATGAGTTTCAAACCAGACAATTTCATGGTGTAGGACACTCAAAAATTAACATAGTGAACAACAGACCAAGAATAATGCATATGTTCCCATGTTAACCTTCACCCTTCAAGCAATTCAATAGTTCACATGACAATGAGAAGTATACATCAAGTTAACTATAAACTTCTTGTATAAGTATTTGTTGGAGAACGAAATAATAAGATAAAGTAACTGAGCTTCTCCTATTAAAAGTTAAAATCAACTTCTGAATTAATTTTTAAAAGAGCTATTTCATCCCAACTTCTCGAAAAGTTGAGGTGCATATGTTGATTTAACTTTACAGGAGAAACTTGATTCTCTGTTTTTTTACTTTCTTCATAGAAGAATTCATTCAAACATGACCTAACACCTCAATCCTAATGAGCATAATGCTTATAACAACAATAACTTGTGTTTAGGTAACTAATTTCATAATTTTTAAGAAATTTAAACACAGAATTTCAATGGCTTTAATCTTAAATTATTTAATTTTCTCAAATATTTTGTTCGAAATCAATTTAAATTTTGTATAAATGATTTCACTTACCACCTAATACAAAAATTTGTTTTAATATGAAATATATTTTTTTCTCAATCAATAGCAGGTGAGGTTACTTTAGATGCTGGTCACAATTATTTTTGCTAGCATTAATTAAGTGTTACCTTCTCAAAGTCTTTGGACAGATGTTTTATGTTTCTTTTCTAACTTTTCAGTTGATATTAGAAAAAAAAAATTGACCAACTTTAGAAAAAAAGAATAACACTAATGACATCAATAGAAAAACAATTTCACCATACACAAAAAAAATTAGTATGACAGACTTCATCTATACAAATTTTACTGACATTCTGACTAACATTGACCAAATAAATAATTTTAAATGACATAAGCAGATAAATAATCTTAACAATGTCAACAAAAATATAACCTATATCAACATCGATTAAAATATCTGACTTTCATTGGTCAAAAAAAGGTATCATTGATGCTGATTAAAAAAAAACTTTAGTTGGCATCCCTGGACATGAAAACCTTGGATAAGATTGGGAGAGAAGAGAACAATCCTCACTTGAGCTTTGTTGGAGATTTGCTGAAAGACAACTCGACTAACATCTAGAGTTTGATATCAATAAAAAAACACCACTAATGTTTAACACAGACTACATCAACAAAAAAATAAACTGAGGTGATAAAAACTAAAAAATAATCATGACCAACTATAATCATGAAACACATTATAAATTGGCATTATCCGGTTCTAAGTTTATAAAAGGAAGATAGGACTAAAATTCAAAGTATTAAGGTTATGTTATAAAACCCACCATGACAGAGCCGGGTGGTTGAGACTGAATGGCCATGTATGTTGGGCCACCACCGCGGCCAATACTCCCTCCACGGCCATGGAAGAGAGTAACCTTAATACCATACTCCTTGCATGCAGCCACAACATCTTCTTGAGCTTTGTAAAGTTCCCAAGCAGCAGTGAAACGCCCAGCATCTTTACCAGAATCAGAATACCCAACCATAACCTGCATATAGAAATTTATAATACATGAATTCACGTCACATATACTGTACACACAACATAAATGAAATGAAGATTTTAAGAAAGTACCTCTTGATGCCCATTATGGTTTTTAAGGATGTGTTGCCGGTACCAATCTATTGACAAAAGCTTTCTGATAACTGAACCAGCTCCTCTCAGGTCCTTTACAGTTTCAAATAGAGGAACCACCCGCAGCCTATGTTGGACACATTTTGTTAATAAAGTTCAAAAGCCCTTTGCAATTTACAAGCACATTTTTTCACTTCAAGACCTTTGTAATTAGATAAAAGGGTTTTGAATTGTGGTTGAAGTTGTAAATTTGCCGCTTAACAAAAGTGGTTGTGGTCTGTTTTTTGAAAACTATGACAAACATTTCATTTCCATACTTACGTTCCACCTGGACAAGCTCTTCCTAAATCTCCACTAACAGCAAGCCGTGCATCCTTCTGCAAAAGCTCTACTGCTAGAACATCACTGGCCTGATCATCAGATGCAAACAAAAACGGAAACGAAAAGATGTTAGACATCTGAATATCAACATCAGATGAAAAGAATATAGAAAGAAACAAAAAAATTCATGCAAAAACAAACACTAAGAAAGAAGGGGCTAAAGAAGAGTAAAAGACAGTGTTTGTAAGGAGTTTGGTTTGGCATTGAAATTCGTAATGCAAAGTGTTTCAATAACTCGATTATGCATATTTTGCAGTGATAATTTGTAAGTACAATGGTAGTTAACCATACATTTGAGGCCATAGAGATCACATAGGCACCAAATGAATCGCTTCCTAACTCAGCAGCAGTTCGGAACGTGTCCAAGACTTCTCTAACATCTGGAACAACCTACAAAGAATAGATCAAGAGTCCAATTAAAAACAGAAACTCAGGAGCATAGAATGAAGAAAAAATCAGTGTATAACATTCTAACCGTCCTACTGGATACATAACCTGCAAAGCTAGCATTTGGTATAACAATCTAACAATCTCACCTCTATACTAGGGGGAATCAGTGGTCTCTTCCCTTTCAGCTCTCTAGTTAAGAAGTTAAGTTTTTTTTCTTCGTCCCACTCACTGTATGTACCCAAGTCCAAATACCTTGTAACTGCATCAAGCGTTTCAGCATGTCTGCCAGATTCCTGTCACACTGCTAATTTCAGGCCACAACTGATTATCCAAACAATAACAACAAAAAACTTTGACACATTACCTGGCGTAAGTCAAGCTTCATTAACACCATGCCAAAAGTAGTAACTCTTCGAATCAGATCAGCAAGTCGACCATCAGCTAGCACCCCAGATCCACATGATTGCTGGAGAAATGTAGAGCTAAATGATAATTATGCACAACATTAGAGGGTAAAGGGTATGAAAAAGAAAAAGTACCAAAGATTCATAGCAAAGGAGCAAAGGTTCCAAGAGCTGATCTGTTGTTTCATAATAATTCGTAGGATTATGTTCACATGGACCATCCTCGAGAAGAAGCTCCAACCGTCTACGAGTTCTCAGAAGCTAAACACATGGAACAGATCATGCACAGTATTACTACCTTATACTAGATTTCCAAGTAACAGGACAATGTATAAAACCAGCACATTCAATAAAAATGTATATGAACTAGTCGTAATGGCCCACCAAATACAATTCTTCCATGGACATCATTCAATCAAAACTAGAAAAGTATATTTTTCACATGCATATACTGATGTATATGATGTTTTCTATATAAGAATCTTCGTTATGAAAGCCATGGAATAATGCAAATAAGGCTTGATCTGAAGATAAGTGCACTTAACCGTCTTTTACCACAAGTAATACGATTTTCAAAATATCCACCATAGCTCCTAATAATGCATATAAGTTTATAATCCATGGGTATTCAATGTTTCCTTCTACATAAAGGCATTTCGCAATTGAATTTCAAATCTGTAATGTCAAATTCAAGTTCAAAAGTTCATCACTCTTTACCTAGAAATAATACCGAAAATATCTATATGTTGAAATCAATGATTTATTTGCCACAACATTTTCTGCAATAATATCATTCATTAATGGTTCTGCCCACTTGATTTCATAATCATCTTTCTTTTTCCTAATGGGAAAATCAAGCCAACAACATGAACAGAAGATGAAGACAAAAAAATAATGGTCTTGGATTCTCTATCTTAGAAAATTATTTGCCAAACAACTTCACTTCTAAAACCAAAATGAACCTTCGACCAATCCAAACAAATAAAAAAAGGGTATGCAATATCACTTTTTTTTCATTTTCAAGTTAAAGGCCAATGGAGTTTAATTTAAATCCTTTATAGAAATTGCACAGGAACCAATATAGTATATGACAGGTTATGATGCTTAAGTCCTAGGAAACAAACAACATAATCTTGTACAAAATACAACAGCAGAAGCAGAATATATGGGTCCAAGAGGCCAATTTTGAACCACTGGTGAAGTAATACCTTATCTTTGACATTTCCAAGGACCACTCTATACGGAGCAATTCCAGGAAGCTGAGGTAGCTTTGGCTCCAAAAGCCTATGGAAACTGGTCCTTCCTGTCTGGGATTCTGCAAACAATTTCCTCTGAGCAAGAAGTTGTTGACTAGAGTTGAAAGAGGGAGAGCGTGTCATTGAAACTAATGAAGAAGCACTGGAATTTGGTGAAATTGGTACTGATGAACGGACATTGGGACTGCCACCACTGCTCTCAGTTGAACTTGAAATCTCGCCACCCTATCAGATAATTTGTTTACCCATGTATTATCCAGGATTAAATGGAAAATTCAGAAATTTACTCTATTGATCTACCTTGGGATTGAATTGCTTGTAATCAGCTCCTGGCATGAGTCTGGGATGCTCAGATCCACCCTTTTCTACATGAAATAAAACGTACACAATAGAACTTCGTTATAAGAGATATTAAATTAATAAAATATACTTGATTGGGAAGAATTTATATATATCATCTTCTTAATAAAATTGCACTTTATTCCTCATGCATGGCATCATGATAAGTTATTTTTAAGATTAGACGAATTCCAATTCATCTATTCATGTAATCAGCAAGGAGCATCATTCCTTAATTAGTTATTATTAGAGTTAGGAGCCACAAATGACATACAAGTATTTTTGTATGTTTCTAGAAAAAAGGACATTGCACTAAAACAGACAAGATGTTATGAAATTGACGTTGCCATTAAAAAACACGACATCCAAACGAAAATAAAACAAACATCAATTTTGTGCAAAATTATGTGTACCAGCACAAGACGGTAAATGAGCTCCAGATGGAAGTTTAGTTGGAAGTGGTGAACCTTGTTTGCTAGAATACTTCATTTGACTTACACTCCTAGATTCATTCCAAAGCTCACGGTGATTCTCCTCATCATTAGCTTCTGAAGAAAAAGAAGTAATCATCTTGATCAAACAGTGACAGCATACTCTAGAGAAAACAATTCATAAGGAAACATCTTCAGTATCTCTTGCAAAGACATTGAAAGTACATAAATAAAACAATAAATGGATAACCATTCCACTTACACCGCATCATCAAATATCATATTATACCTTTATATTATACAAAAGTTTAAAATATTTTCAACAAACAATTGTCATGCTGGAAGAAAACTTGCCATATGAAAAAGTAGATTTTGTTTCCTCATTATATAAATCGTTCAGAAAAGAACATTCTAGGAAAGAAATTAAAATGGCCTCAAAGCTTTTACCACACGTGTGCATCTAGCCTATTTCATATCATTCAATTGGAAGAGACTTGACTTTGAGATTGGATAGGAGCCAATGTCATCATGTTGATGCCTTTGGAAACCAGAGAAAAGTAGAAGGAAAAAAACACACGCATATACTTGTATATTTTGGCGAGTTTGAGTTATTAATATAGCCAAATGAGTTCCACCGGAATAACTTTAAAGCCATTTCAATGACTAGAGGAAAATGCCTTGATGCATCAAAGAAGTAATGCATAAAGAAAATACCAGAAAGGTGATTAAATGCGTTACCAAAACCTCAAGAATAAATACAAAGAGCATAATATCATCATTTATTTTAACAAAAATGACATAATTGATGATAGTTAGGCTTTAAAAAGGAAAGTAAATTAACATGATAATTTAACCTCCCAAAAAAACTAACTTTAAGTGTTTCAATGCTGTGCACATGAATAAGTGTTACTTCTTGACAAACAGTATCCAAAAGGTCACATTATATCAAAGAAAGATAACTGATATGCCCGTTAGCATTCAGAAGATATCACCAAACACAAAACTAAACAGAAAAAAACCTTCCAGAATTTCCTGTGCCAATTTTGACAACTTATCGCTGCACCGTTTCATGGATAGCTCAAATTTCAGGCTATCCACTTCCCGAACGTAGAGGTCAATTGCCATCCATCTCGACAGAAGTGAAACATCTTTTGAGACCTGAAGAACAAAAGGAAAGTCAATTACACAATTAAGTTTGAATTACATCATCAAATCAAAATCAGATATATATTCTACAAGAAAATCCCCACTCCTAGGTAAGAAAGAAAAAATTTGGTAATTTATTGGTTATCACATGCCACAAACTTCAGTAATTGAAACAGAAAAGCGCATCCTTCAACCCCAAACTTGAAGAAAAGATGGATCAATTACTATCAGAAATTAAATTTTCTACAAGAGAAAATTTTGTTGTTTATATCTAAAAGTAATATCAACAAATGTAATGTTAGCTACATACATTATACAACATAATTGATAGAGTTGTTGTAAAGAGTAAATTAAGGTTGAATTAGATTTAAAGTGTACTTTTTAATATGATATTTATATAAGTAAATTGTCATTGAAATTTGTCTACAGTTTTCCGAATTCAATCATCATTAAACTTGAACTTTCTAAAATGACAGAATGCAACTCTCGACATCTTCGGATGGTCAATAATATAATGACATTAGAGATTAAACTATGCTTCCACTACTAGAAAACTAAGGCAGCATGAATGGATATTTGAAAGTGCTACCTTAGCTGTCACATTTGGGTTTCCATCTCTATCACCTCCCATCCAAGATCCAAACTTTATCGGAGTACAAGTCAATGGAAGTGGTTTTCCTGTGTGCTGCAAGGAAGGGTAAATTGCATTGAAAATCTTAAAGGGAAAGAATGTACGAGTTAACAGACATACATTAAAGATGACATACCTTCCTTAAAGCGCTGCTAACTCGACGTAAATAATGAGGAACAGCTTTCCAGAGTGATTGCTCCACAATATTCAATCCTGGGAGAATTGAAAAGATAAACCAAGAGGCTCTTGTTCTTCAACTTCTTTTTTTAACAGTGTATCAAATCATTCAAGAGCTGAAAGATAAATATCAAGTACTGTGTATCCTAAAAGATTAAGCCATTGTGCGTTCATCTAAGAGCATTTTTGGGACAATAAACACAAAACTCTTGAACACTTGGTCAGAAAGGCCAGAGAGCATTCTTAAGGAACAACTAAAACAACTTTAGCTCAGAGTTAAAATGTTGTTAAACATATAATACTCAAGCAGTTTACCGGCCCTGGCTTCATCGACTGGTGTGGGTTTTTCACGCCTAAGTTCATCTGTCTGCCATATTGAAGTTATCTCTCTCACCTACCAAAGCCAATATGATTTATGAGAATAGAATAAAGTTTGCTAGAAAAGAAATTTCACTAACTGTTACACTTTTATAGATTAATACCACCCTAAAACCCTATGGAATTTTACTTTTGGTGTACAAACACTAGTGCTTATACCAGATCTTCAATCAACATATCTCGATCTTCATGGCCAAGATCAGGTCGATCATTATAATCCAAAAGATGCTGCATGAAGGTTAAAAAGTAGTTAGAGAAAAAACAGTAACAAAACATATTGAGAGATTATATCATAAAGTTCAAGCCTCAAGTCTCGGCAATTGAATTTATTCAGAAAAGTGAACTCACAGCAATTTTAATGTGTTTGTATTGCAAGGTACGACGATTAATTTGGGTGGGGTGAGCTGTAAGAACAATTTCGACCTCCTGTGTCAACATAAATAAATTTGGATTTTGAATAGCAATAGCAACTATTAGTAATGGATTCTGTTAAAATCCATGGTGATAAGCACATAATGTTTCACTAAATATCAAAAACGAATTTTTTTGAAAACTTGCAGAAAAATGAAAGATCATTTACTTATTTTCATCTATATATCTCACAGACTACGCAGATTAACAATAAATTAGAATGAAAATAACAGACCTGCTTGCAAACCGAGTTATAAAGTTCATCTGGAGTAACTCCATCTTGCAACAGCTGGTTAAATATGTCATCACAAGATTTTGCAATAAGAGCCCGGTTTCCTCCTTTACGAACCCTGCACAAGCATAACTTGCTCAAGATTATCACACTGGGGAAATCATGCACTACAGAAATATTTCATCAATGTTGAGCTTATTTTGAGATATTGCTGATTTTTTGCACAGAGCTCACACAAACAAATATCAACTAATGGAATGAAAAGGGAACATAAGTAGTTAATACCTATGGTGAGTTTCAGCAATACCCATCAAAGTAAGATGATGACTAAAGGCACGAGCTAGTGTGAGAGCTTCTTCTAGTGTCATCTTGGATAACTCTGAAGCCAATTGCTTCTCTAGCAGCTCAGCCATGTCTTCAATCCCCGCATGTCTCATATTACAAGCGCTCTAAAGACAAAAAAATTATGTTAAGGAATTTTCAATTCCTAGGATTGCCAGCAAATGCAAAAACAGTTACACTGATAATCAATTACAAAAACATTTGCATTCTTCTATTGAGACAATCAAAATTAAATATGCTTTTGTTTCTATTGTATACAATTGAATTTGCTTTTGATTTCTATATTTTAGGCTTTGAATGTATTTGACTGAACTTTTCTATAAAGTGTTTTTTCATAAATTAAAATTAATTTAGTTTGAAGTTAAAAATCAAAGCTTGAAAATTAATTTAGGTTATGTATATCAAAAGAGCTAAAATAAAATAACGTGAACCAAAACCAAAAACAATTAAAGGGATGAAAAAAATTATTATAAATGGGAATTTCACATGCATGCACCATGAAACACTAAATGCCTTACCCATGCCATTCTTCAACCTTCTTCCCCTTCCTCCAAAACCAAATCACAATTGAACAATAAATAAATAAATCACAACAACTTGAAAGAAAATCATTAACAACCCGGTGAGTCTCTCTAAACAACCAAAAGACTCTCAATAAAACAGTGATGAAATCACAGCATAGAAACAAACTCCATAGCTGCAAAAACCATAAAATCAAGGTAGAAAACACTAACAACTTAGTGCTTGCTCTGTCCTCTTTCTCACCAATCAAAACAAGCCAACCTTGATAAAATCATAAGAAGAACAAAATAAATACTGATCTTAACTTAAACACCCACCAAAATCAAAGTAATATCATCCTCAACTACTCAGAAACATATTAGAAATATCAAAAGAAAACTATGTTAAGATCTCTTAATGACAACCCCCTAAAAAGTAACTAGTCAAATTTTTCTAGTCTAATTAGTATTTTCTTATCCTCGATAAAACACAAAAATATTCTAATATGGTAACATGCAAAACAGCAAATAATATCTATATACTCCAACAAATTTTTACGACAATAAGTTCACTCATTATTTTGCAATCTCTTATTTTCTTTTCTTCTTTTTCTACAATTACAAAAATAACTTTTAACGTTCATATTACTCTTAAAACTAGATTGTAAAGCCATTGTTTAAATGTTAGATATCATGTTCTTGTAAAAAAAAACGAAGGATGAGATTTTGATGATGGGTGTACAGAGAAAACACATTTCATACAAAATAATGATGCATATCTTTCATTGGGGTATCACATATTAAGTTAAATGTGAATGTATATGACCCTCAAAGTCCTTTCTTTTGAATAACTTAAATTTTTCACGTTCAGAAGTTTGGCAAACCATGAATAATAGAGATAAAGAAGCAAGACCCATTTAAGAAAAGAGCAAGATGGATTTATAGAGAAGGTGAAATGGAAGAAAAAGGAAAACCTGAGCGAGGACTCGAATTTTTTCAAGCTTGTCGATGAAGATTGGGCCAGCCTCTCTCTGCAAAATGTCGTTGAGAAGGCTTCCGAGCATATTGCAGTCATCGTCGAAGTCTTGGAAGGAGATTTCCTCCGCTATGTCGTCAGTGATGTCCGTCATTGGTGGCAGAGAAGCACCCAAACAGAGAAAAACGAAGAAGAAGAAAGTGTGTGAAAAGAGAGGGATGAGAGAGAAGAAATTGGCGCATAGTAATAAGGAGGCAAAGTGTAACAAACTGGCGTGAAGGAAGGAACGTTGTGAAGGAAGGGACGTTGTAAATTGTGACTCTTCTTCTCCCACTAATTGTAAGAACATTTTACGTGATCATTTCTTTTTTTCGTTTCTTTTCTCAGTCAAAAAAAACACTAACTAACTATTATTTTCTCCAATGTTTTCGGATACATTAAAGTAAATGAGACTCACACATTGTGATATGTATCAAACATTGAAATTTAGTATGATTTACGTAGATACGTATTAGTGAACACTCTAATTAAAAAAAATATTTATTAAATTTTTGAAAATTATAATATATTTCTAACATAATTTTAAAAAAAATAAATACATTAACTTTTTAAAAATTTAAATTTATTATATAAATTTTTATTAGAATTATAAAAATAATAATAAATCTTTTTGAATCTGAGAAACATCTTTTCTGTTAAAAAAACTCAAACATAATTAGTGTATATCAATTTTTATTGTCAACTTATATATAATTTATAATTATATAATATAGATACTATACATATATCTGTATTATATATATATATATTTGTATTTGTGTTGTATAGTGTCTGTGTTTATATTAGATAGATTAAGGTTAATCATAATTTCCAACAACAACAAAAAGACCAATAATTAAATAGTTTATACTTTTTTATTTGAAAGGTGTTTGGGTTTTTTATTTTCAATAAAAATAATTTATCTTTGAAAAAAAAATGCATTTCATTTCATCATGGACAGTGTATGTGATAGAAAAATGTTTAAGAGTTAAGAGAGAAATTCAAAAAAGTTATCTTTAAGAAAAATATTTGATTAAATTATAATGGTAATCATTCGTTTTTAAGTAAAAAGCTTTTTTTTAGTCAGTTTACATATATAAATCGATGCCTTTTACGAAAATCAATACTCATTGGATAAGTCATTGTAATTAATTCTTTTTTTTATGTAATCACTATCATTCACCAAATAACATCAATAAATTCATTAATGATTTTAAAAAATAATTTAAAATAATTTTTAAATATTGTTTTGTTATTTATAATCATTATCACCATGATTTGTTCTATCAATGGATTCAAATATGTACTGTTAAAACAAAAATAATGAAATAAGAATTTTTTTTCTCAAATTATAACCTTTCAAACAAAAATTACACAAACAGATAAGGGAACGTTATTCCCAAGAGTAGCACTTATTAAAAAAATACAGAGAATTTGGTTTTTCGAAAGTCGAATTTCCACTGTTATTATCATGTTTATAATCTCAACTTTCTCTCATGTTCATTAATAAATTATGTAATCTCATGATTAAAAACTATAATACAAAATTATTATTATGTTTCAGTAAGTATATTTATTATAAACAAAGCACAACTATAACATAAAATAACTTTTTTTGAGTATATGTTAGTGATTAATTACTTCCAAACATATAATACCATATTTAAATACAAAAAAAAAGGATTTAGTTCATTTCTTGATTTTCAATATAGAATTTTTAGCATATTATTCTGTAGAGAACAAAATAAATCCAAAATATCTTAAAAAATTTCGACTGTGATATTTTTTTTTATATTATTTTTTAGATGGGTTAGTCTTTTGAAATCCTTACCTAGAAATGTTCATAGAAAAAAATTGAAAAGAGAATACATATATCTTTTGTTCAATTTCTTAGACAAAATTTATGACAGTTATTTTTTTTAATATTTTTTTTTTCTTACAACTTTTTTTACAATTTTTAAAAATAATAATAATAATATCAGAATATAGTAAGTCGGAATCAAATAGGCAAAAACCTTTTGAATTTTTGTATTAAAATAAAATGCTTGGAGACCAAGCAGGTCAGGTTTCAAGTACGCCACGTGTCATCTAACTATTGGATAGAATAGTCCAGCAGAACTTGACGTTTCACTATATAGAGGAGCAACAGAGGAACCCTGCAACACAGATTTCAATCAGAAGAGACCAAAATGGAAAACAACAACAACAACGGAGCCCCGACGCCGGAGCCGCGGGTGGCGGTGGTCGTTTTTCTCTTGAAAGGCAGATCGGTCCTCCTCGGCCGCCGCCGCTCGGCGGTCGGAAACGCCACCTACGCCCTCCCCGGCGGCCACCTCGAATTCGGTCACTCCCTTTCTCTCTTGTTTTTATTATTCTCTGTTTTTCCACTAAATATTTTAAAATAAAAATAGTATAACAGCGTTTATATGAATGGAAAATGATAGTTTGAATTTTTTTTAAGTTCTATACTAGATTTAGAAATAAATATATATAATAAAAAATAAATTTTTAATTAAATGATATAGAAAAATATTAAAATAATAATATGGTGAATTGTAATATAGCTGTATAAAAAATTAGATAATTACCATATTACCTTTACCATTGAAGAGAATAGAGTATGTGAAAATGTTAAAGAATGTGTATTATTATGGTTTTAACTCAGAGTATTGCTTTTGTTTTCTGTAATATTGTTACTTCAAATATAGTTTTTAAAGTAGTTGTTATGAAATTAAAATCTAACAATCTACAATAAAATATAATTAAAACCTACTAGGGTTGGGTTTTTTTCTCCATACTCCATTTTTGTCATTGTTATAAGTGAAAAATAATGGTTTATACTATAATATAGTTGTATAAAAAAATTAGAATTATCAATATATAATTACCATATTACCTTTACCATGAATTATATTGAAGAGAACAGAGTATGTGAAAATGTTAAAGAATGTGTATTATTATGGTTTTAACTCAGAGTGTTGCTTTTGTTTTCTATAATATTGTTACTTCAAATATAGTTTTTAAAGTAGTTGTTATAAAATTAAAATCTAACCATCTACAATAAAATATAATTAAAACATACTAGGATTGGTCTTTTTGTCATTGTCATAAGTGAAAAATAATGGTTTATAACTAGAAGGAAGCATATAAAAAGTAGTGAGTTTGAATGTTATTCAACAAATGTGGGGCATTTGAAACTTTTCAGGGGAGAGTTTTGAAGAATGTGCAACAAGAGAAGTGAAAGAGGAAACAGGGTTGGAGATAGGGAAGAGTGAGTTTTTAACAGTAACAAACAATGTGATGTTGGAGCAACCAAAAAAGTGTCACTATGTGACCATTTTTATGAGATCAGTGATGGGTGTGGATGTGGAAGAAGAGCAAGTGCCACAGAATCTTGAGCCTAACAAGTGTGATGGTTGGGAGTGGTATGAGTGGGATCATTTGCCACACCCTTTGTTTGGGCCTCTTGAGAGAATGGTCAAAGGAGGTTTTAACCCATTTTCTTAATTGCTAATTATGTTTGTTAATCATTTTGTGTGAGGTTGCTTAGTTAACTATGTGTGTTGGGTTAGGTTTTATGTGTTTGTTGTTTTCATGGTTGGAGTGGATTTTGTAGTTCACTATGACATGCTTAGATTGGAGTAATTTTTGAAAAATCATGTTATGAAAAAAATATGATGTTTTGATAGATAAGTTTTGTAAGGACTTTCACTTTTATATGAAGAATGAGTATGTGATATCTATTAAAAAGTGTTTTTATTGGTTCCAAGTAAGTTTATTTTTTGTTCTCCTTTTCTAAATTTTCATTTTCTTCCTTTAAAATTGACATGCATGGTTAAAGTTTATGAGTTACGAAGGATATAAGCTCAGCGGAATTTGAGTTAAACTTTGCTACTAAAAATTGGCTTCATGAAGGCTTACACTGAATTCTTCTTGGTGTTGATCTTCCTCTCTTCAATCTTAACAAAGTTAGCTTTAGAGAGAGGTTAGCTTAACAAAGTTTAAATATAGCTTAGTCTATGAAGATATGTGTATGGCATTCTTTTTATCTTTGTTATGTTTTTGCTTCTTTTAAAAATATTGGACTTGAAAATGCTCATGCCTCCTTGTGAAATGTTTTCATGATGAAGATTGAAAATGAAAATGTTGTAGATGGGTTTAGGATGCTTTTACTTTGATTGTATAGTTGTTTGATTCATTTAAGTAAAGGTAATTCATACAACCATTTTAAAATGAGTTTTGAAAAAAAGTTTTAACAACATTATTATCAATTACATTTTCGTTTATTCAATTAAATTGTTTCTAATAGATTTAGAACAAGATAATCAATCATCTATTTATGTTTATGAATCGATTAAAGCATAAAGTTAAAAAATCATGTCTTAGGGAATTGATTATCACACTTTTAACTCATTAAACCTGATAACCTTTTTAACTAGTTTTCAAAATATATTTGATTAAAATTGAAAGATTCATTCATTTGGACACGAAAAAAACTTATACAACTTTGAACTTTTCTTTCCAAGAAAGTAAAAATTTTAACTTTCTTTCTCAAAATTCTATAAAAAAAAAAAAAATCACTTTGTTTTGTTTCACAACACAAAGCAATGACTAAAACAAATAGGAGAAAAATATCTTTTCAAAATAATGAGCCTTAATCTTACAAAAATAATAGAGGGCATTGTTTCTTCACATAGAAACTTTAGACACACTTTTCTTAGTTTTCTTTTAATAAATATTTTTTCTCCACTTATGTTTACTGCTTGTAGATTGATATTTGACCATAAAAAAAATAATAAATCAATTTGACCATAAAAAAAATAATAAATCAACCAACAAATGTTGTTGTCCTTGTATCATTCAAATCTAAGGATAGATTATTCTCAAGAGGGAGGGTATGATGGAAATCATCTAGTAACAAATCATTGGCTAAAAGGATATAAGAAGATGAAACTTCAAGAAAGAAGGTTCTACATTTGAAGAGTATAATACTAGGATTTTCTTCTTTTTTCATAGTCTTGTACAAATTATACAAGTGTATTTTTCCTTGTATTTTTGTATGATTTTGTAGAGGTACATTTGGGCCGCCTAAGTAAGGCCTTGATTTGGGCTTGAAAAATTAGTCGAAGAACCTTGTGATATTTGGCCTAGTCATGGAGAGGCATGAATAAGAGAGCTTGGAAGCTTGAAGTCCCACATGTGAAAGATGCCACTTTTAGGCTTAATTGGGGCTCTCCATTCAATCATGTATTGTGCCGAATATGCTTTGCTCTTGACTTGTTTGAGTTTCATTTTTAGTGTGTCGAATATGCTTTACTCTTTTGACTTGTTTGAGTTTCATTTTTAGTCCTATATTCCTTGAGTCATGAAGTGCGAGGGACTTATGCATCCATAAATAAGATTCACTGCCTTTTGTAACACTCGCCTTTAAATGAAAATTGGATTATCATTTTTGCATTTTTCTTGTTCTTAAATTCATATAGGTGGGATGGTAATATTCTCCTAAGTTCTTTACCAATTATTCTTCCTTAGAGTAACAAAGTTTTGAGTTTCATTTTGAAACTTGGTAAAAGTTTAATAACATTTTAAGTCTTCTACTACTGGGGAGAAGTTGTTTTCCATCATAAGTCTCATTAACAAAACCACACAACATCTACCATTACTCATTCATAAATTAACTTGAAAATTAGATAAGTTATCCTTTCTTACCTTAAACTTTTACTACAAGAAAATCATTAAATAAAATTTAATTTTAAAAATAAAAAATAATTAATCACTATATTGATTAAATTATATAATATTTTATAAACTAAAAAAAATATTGGTACATAAAAGTATATCACTTTAAAACATTAAACCCTATAAACTAAACATCCTAAAATAATTTTAAATTCACAAAAAATTTCATTTCTCTACATCCCAACGTACATGCATGGCTAGAAAGAAACAATAAAAAATGAAAAACTTAGCCAAAGTTACTTCTCACAATTGGTAATCTACTCTTGCTCAAGACTATCTTGTAAACAACAACTTTACAAAGGAGAAAAATAATTAAAAATTAAGAAAGGAAAGAAGACTAAATCTTGAAAGCATGTGAGAGAAGAACAAGAAAAAATATAAGGGATAAAAAGATGACGGTTTTTTTTTAAGTAATACAAATTTAACTCTAATTTCTAAAAATAATCTCCCTCTATATTTTAATTTTACTTTAATTTATGTTCAAAATGATTTTTCGTCACACTTATTCATTCGCAAATTCAAAATGGATTTTTATTACACTTATTCCTTGACTTTTTTTCTCACTCCCTACCTCTTACTTAAAACAACATCATACAAATTCAAAACGGGATATGATATTTTGACATTTCTGCTTCATCCTACACCCACAATAAATATTAATATTTGTAATAAAAAAAAAACCTCCTTAATGAAAATACAAGCAAAATGCAAAATGTTTCAAAATTATAAATTTTTATAAATAATTAAAATATTAATATTTATTGGGTTGTAAGGTAGAGCATGAGTATCAAATAAACATTTGTGTTTCAAAATTAAATTAGATTTTAACAATAGTTTAAATTTAATTAGCACAAGTTCACTCACTTATTTTAATACACCAAAAACACAAGTTCACACATAAAATAAACTTTTTTTTAATGGTAAAAGTAGATTATACTAATAGGGTGATAATAATTTGAGGTGAAAAACATTATTCTTTGATGGAATATAGAGCATGACCATATATTTCCTTTCTCATGTGAGGTTCACTTAATTTCTCACTCAACCAAACATTCAAGATGAAGTAGGTTTCCATTAGAATAATGGGAAGTAAAGTAGAGACAGGTAAACGGTTTGCACTAAGCAACATATGAAACACTATTTCTAGTCCAAAACATGTTGGTTTTTTCTGAATACTAAATTATGTGTCTCACACATAGCACAAGGCATAGTCCTAGGGTTGGTTTTGCATGAAGGTTAGGTCATCCGTGAGAATGGTGGGTCCCCACTCATGTGTTGCCACTTTTCCACACTGTCAACTGTGCTTTGACTTTTCACCACACTCTTTGATCATCAACATTATTAGCACGATCCAACTTATAATAATAATAATATTTTCATGTTTCTTTTTGACAATGTTGGATGAAATCAAATGGTTCACACTAACAAAATAATAATCGCCCAATATCCAAAACCCTATTCCCATTCATCTCTTCAAATATACCTTGCTTTATTGGCTCAATGCTTCTTTAGATATGATGATGGCATAAAGTTTCTGATTACATTGTTGCTTTTGGATTATAAGTAATAACATATTAGCTTTTATAACATTACCATAAAAATAATTTTTGAAAAAAGTATTATAACTAATTAGAATTTATAACATTACCATAAAAATAATCTTTCAAAAAAGTATTATAACTAATTAGAAAATGTGTTTTTGTGTTGAAATTTTGAAGATCTGTCTAACAATTTGTTAAGTTTTTAGACGATATAATGAGACACTAGACATGTCAATATCTTTTATTTAGTATACTATTTTATATAGTATATTTATTTTTTAACATCTACAACTTTTATTTATGCTAGATTGTTTGATAAATTATTCATGATATATAAATAAATTGGACATCTAACATTTTTTTTATTAAAATTTAATATCCAAAAATAAAAACAAAATTACATAATGACTATGTTTAACCATGTTTTTTTTTATATTTATGAACAAGTTTTAGTAGAATTTATTTTGTTAGTAACACGTCCATGTGTATTTCTCTTTTTTTTTCAGGAATTTTCAAATTTAATTAGAAACAGGAAATCCAATACCTACGGATTTTGTCCTTTTCCTTTTGACTAGTTTTCCTAACATCTCATATTAATTTCCCAACTTTTTCCACAGTGATAGTAGTAAAGTGCAGTGTAGAGAAAGAAAGAGAGCATAGTCAATAGAGCATTCCCAATAAATTCAAACTGTTTAGACATTAACAAAAAGTTAATATTATTTTAATAATTTAATTATAGTTAACATATCTTGTACTTAAATATAGTCAAAGTTTAATAATTTTAATTATATTTAATACTATTAATAAATATATCCTAAAGTAATTTTATAAAATATTTTTTTATCATATTAAAAGAACTTCAACGACTATTTTTAATTTGTGTAAGAATAGTTAGTTTTTTAAAATTTAAATAGAAATTAACTATTTCTACTCAGATTAAAAAGGTAAGTAACTACAATAAATATGTACTTTCTTTTAAACTGCTTTCCATTATATTTATTGATAATAATATTTAAGTTTTAAAAAGAATACTATTTTTTCTTTATTTTGGGTATCTTAGGAATCCAATAATGAATACGTCTATATTACAATGAAAGAAAAATATTTTTTTTATTGAAATATAATGTAAAGAGATAGATAAATTTAGAAATTGGTTATGATATTTTGATACTTTGTTCCACACCTACAATAAATATTAATATTTGTAATAAAAAATTAAAGAAAAAAAAATTTTCTTAATAAGAATACAAGCAAGATGCAAAATGTTTCAAAATTAAAAAATATATAAATTTTTATAAATAATTAAAATATTAATATTTATTGGGTGGAGCATGAGTATGAAATAAACATTTTTGTTTTGAAAATTTGAAAATTGATGTTTTTAATAGTTGGTATAAGTAATATTTTAAAAAATATATAATATTAAATAGGGTTTAAGGAGGTAAAATTAATTTATATAATTGAGAGATTTAGAACATATTTCATTTTCACATACGATGATGTGACAATCATATCATTTGAGATATTATTCATATTTTAGAGATTGATGTTTCGTCTAATTTTATTGTTTTATCTTTAAAAAATATCTCGATGAATTAAAAAAAAAATATATATATATATATATATATAAACAGTTTTTAATCTCAATTTCATCATCACATACTATATTAAGTACTCTAAATAATAATATAGGAATGAAAACGTGTATAGAAAAAGAAGGAATAATTGGGTTATGAAAGATGTTTTGTTGGTTGGATGCAGCTGTGACAAAGTGTGAGGCTGATCCTAAAACTTAGGCAGTTTAGAGTGTGAAAGGGATGCACAGTAGACACAACACAGAACACAAAGGTGGCTGAAGGCATGCTCTTATCACTTGGTGGTCCTTGGTGGGTAGGGTAGGTGTCCCTTCACCTGCTCTTATCACTTTCCAATGCAAACTCACATTAAAATCTCTCTCAAACTCTCAACCCCACCCTATCTATCCTTTTTCAACCTTCTTTCACTACCCACCAAATTCAACTTTCTTTCAATTCACTTCCTATTTCAAAATCCTCTTTGTTTTTTTGGAACTTTTCTATTTTATGCATCATACTATAACAAAGAACAACCATATAATTTTATATTAGTTAAAGAAAAACATTTAAGAAGGTATATTCAAGGGTGCTTGTTGAAACTAACTTGTAATTATAGAAGACTTCTTTAATTTTATATAAATAAATCATAAGTTTCATATATAATTTTTTCTTCAATATGTAGTTGTATTTAGATGTTATGAACAAGTTATAATGGATGTTTTAGTTAAATGATTTGAAATTGTATGAACATAACGAACGATTGTATGTTTAAGATGTTTGAGTTATGATTAGGTTATGCAGTTTTTGTGTTTGTGATAATAATTTTGATCTAAACAATGCTGATAAAAAAAATTTGATCTAGACAAATGTTAGATGAGTTTTGAAGTATTTGTAGTGTTAAATATAGATTTAAACTTGTTTAAGATGTTAGATTTTTTTTTTATCAACAATAAAAAATAAATAAATAAAAATCATTTTAGGCATGGTTCAACCCTTATACATAAAGAGCTAGTGTCTTACCAATCTCCAACCAAGAAACACCTTCCAACTTAAATAAGGAACAATCAAATCAAACTTAAGAAAACATTAAACAACCAGTTTCATACAATCCACTAGGTTCAAAACCCTAAACACATAAAAGAATTACAACAGGAATTTGAAAAAAAATCCAAGAACAAACAAAATGTTACACTATAAAAATAATTGATAATTTTTTAACATTTTTATCTACTTTAGAAAGATTATATTGTTATTATTTAATCGAATAAATACGATGTTAATCTTAGTTAATTTTAATAAATTAATTCTTTTATAAAAATACAAAAATAATATTTTTATTAATAAATAATTGTTTTAAATTTGAAAAAAAAGTATAGTTATATATGGTTGTGTATTTGAAGTATGATAAATTTGTTATGATTTGGTCCCTCTTTGTTTGTCTCTGAAAATCTCCAAATTCCTTGTTCCCAACAAGAACAGGTAGGTTGGGGCTGCTTACCTTCCTTTTGTCAGATTCCTTTGTCTGTCCTTTGCTATCACAAATCCTGACAAAAACTTCACACAATCAAACAATAAATCACCCACACTCACATTCTTCAACCCAAATCTCTCTCTCTCTCTTTCTCATGCTTATGTGACTGTGTACCAAAAATGAAGACCATAATGGCAGCCAAATTCCCCCATGACAGTTCCTTCTCCTTCTCAAGGAGATACTTCCATTGGAAGAAGAAAGCATTGGATGAAGATGATGATGATGAGGAAGAAATCCTCAACTTCTCAACTTCATCCTCACACTTCCTAGAAGACAAGCAAGAACATTTCAACCACCCACTCCAAATCCCATCCCAACATGCAACAACCACCACCGCCGTCACCGCCACCACCGCCAACCCTTTTGAACACAAGAGAAAACCCAACTTCTCAAAGTTCAAATCCGCCCTCACAGTGTTCACCAAGCGCAGCCACCACGCGCTCGGGACGCGCGTGGTGGGCACGCTCTTCGGGCACCGCCGCGGCCACGTGCACTTCGCCTTCCAGGAAGACCCGAAGGTGGGGCCCGCGTTCCTGATCCAGCTCGCGACGCCGACGAGCGTGCTGGTCCGGGAAATGGCGTCGGGGCTGGTGAGAATCGCGTTGGAGTGCGAGAAGAAGAAGAGCAAGAACAATGGTTTAAGGTTGTTGGAGGAAGGTGTGTGGAGGACCTACTGCAACGGGAGGAAGTGTGGGTACGCGAGCCGGCGCGAGTGTGGGCCTGAGGAGTGGAAGATACTGAAGGCCGTGGAGCCCATATCGATGGGAGCAGGGGTTTTGCCGGTGGAAGGGTGCGAAGAAGGAGAGGTTATGTACATGAGAGCCAGGTATGAGAGGGTGGTGGGGTCCAAAGACTCTGAAGCCTTCTACATGATGAACCCTGATGGTGTTGGTGGTCCAGAACTCAGCATTTACTTGATCAGAGTTTAGCATCATATCTTATACAATACTATAAATGCTTTATGTGGTTTTCATGATCATCACTGTGTTTGCCTTTCTTCTGTAAATAAGATGATGAACTGCATCATTTGCTTTTCAAATTTTGGTTCCAACTTTATGATTATAAACTCTATGCTTTGGATTCCACAGTTTTCATAAGAACAGGTGTTGATGATGCAGTATTTGCTGTTTTGTAGTAAGTGTTTGGTTTTCTTCCAAAAGTGTTTAGTTCTTTGAAATTGTGGCTTGGAAGAACAGTTTTGATTGATAAACAATGTCTGTCTCCACTGTTGAAGCTGAAGCTACTATGCTGTAACAATGATTGTTGCTTCAACTGTAGTTTCTCTGATTTGAAAATAATGGTGGGGGCCATTGAATCTTGGGATTTGTTTGTTGCAGTTTTGTTAATAAATGCAAGGTTTTTGGTTAGTTCATAATAAATCACTTTCAGAAAACCAAATGCTACTGAGAGAGGTTTCTGTGTCTGCATCATTGTACCTCTTTAGATGAAATGTGTTTGGATAAAGTATGAAAAATGAATTATTTTAATTATTAATTATTGTTATAAATGTTTATAATCAAAGTTGGTTTTGTTTTGGTGAGCTTGTTTAAATGATTTTATGTGGATAATTAGTTTTGATGCAAAAAGATAAGTTTTTATCTAAGAAACAAGTGTTTTTTTTTCATCAGATTTTGTGGTGTTAATAGAACAGAAATAGAATAGTTTCTTTTGTATCAGAATTGCAAGAAATAAATGAAGATGCAGATATAGGTAGTTTATTCTGCAACACTTTTTATTTCTGAATATTGCTTTTCCTTATCCAATGCAGTACTTTTCTTCAAATCAAAATAATATAATATAATTATTTATTTATTTAGTTCATTAAATTTTTTTAATTGGACTTAAGATGTTTTATAAAAATAAAATTAGATGCATAGATAGAAGTAAAAACTAACTATTCAAACATAAATAATAGAAACATGTCTTTCTGTCCCAGGATTTTATTCAAATATTTAGAAAGATTAATATTACAATAAATAAGTAAAGAAAAATTTAACAAGAGAAAATTAAAAATTAGACAAATACACTATAAAATCATCAAAGAGGTCAGATAAAAAAATAAAATTACAATTTTTTTTATCATATTTTGTTCCTTTTCAAGTTCTTAAGTCATTCACCCTTTCCTTTATTTTAGTTCAGTTTAAATATTTCATTTTTTTTATCTTTTTTATTTTGAGATTGTCAAATCGAAATTGCATGAAGTGATTATTGTCATTCTTTTAAAGCTTTAGTGACTATTAAACTAGAAGTAGTTCTAAAGAAATTATCATAGAAAATCATTTTTTAATTATTATTACTATTGATAGGTTATTACTGTATATTAATTTATTTATTATCCAAACCAAAATGAACTACGTATTTTATATTTTAAATATATACATATATATAGATATATATATATATTTCAATTCCTTAAAATAAATAAAAAAATTACTGAATTTGAATTAAACGCCTCTATGCTAGTAAATTTGTTCTTTTGTTTATTTGTTGATTAAGTTTTTTTACGGAATTGAAATTTCATAACGTGCACTTGCGAAGCCAAAAAACTGGATGAAAGCAACACGAAGTTATAATTTCCTTTTGAATTTGTTTTCCAAATTTATAATTTGAAAATTATTTTTTAGATTAAAAAATAAATTATAAATTATATAATTTAAAATATAAAGTTAACTTTTGAATTCTATAATTTAAAAGTTTTTAAATTAAAAAATAATTTTTAAATGGTAGAATTCGAAATACTGACTTTCAAATTCTACAATTCAAAAGTTATTTGTAAATTCAGAAAATAACTTTTAAATTGTAAAATTCAGATTACCAATTATAGATTCAAAAATAGTTTCTAAGAAAAATGATTTCTAAGCGTGTAATCCAGAAGATATGTTTAACATCAGAATTGCAAAATTTGAAAAGTTTGTGAATTATAAAATTAAAATAGAAATTTTGAATTTGAAGGATAAAACAGGAATTTTCATACTTATGGAGTACAGAAAGAAAGTTTGGTGTTGCAGGAAGAAATAAAATAAAATAAAAAAGGCTATTTTAGTAAGAATGGGCTCGTATGCACAAAGTCGATGCTTCATTTCTAATCTAACCTGAAAATTTCTTCCTGCATCTTCATAATTTCTTTCCTTTGGTGATAATTTATATTTATTCTTAATGAAATTAAAAATTAAGCCATCATTTTTATTTATTTATTTAAATTTGTTGTTTGTACTTTGACATTTATATTTGGGTTGTTGGTTTTGGTGATTTCCTTTTGAGTTTTTATTTTGTAAGTATATCTTATATTAGGTTCAAAATGGAACAAATTATTTTGGCCATACAAAATAATTAAAGTAGAAAAAAGGACAAAATTGAGGGTTGTTACCTATCGTAACACATATGGTAAAAAAAAATATCTGCAAGTCTTTTATCATTTATATATTGTTTAACTTATATATTTATATGCAAGAAGAAATTTTCACAAACACTTAAACTCCAAAAAAATAAAAATCATTCCCATATATTTTTTTTCCTATAAACTATTAAGAAAAAGAATCTAACTTAAAAATTGCAAAGAAGACTTTAGTTTTGGTGAAAGGGAAAGTTTGATGAAGATGTTAAGAATGACAATGGTTATCGTTCAGAGGTGAGACCTAGAAAACTATTGAAACTCTTATTTGGTTCAGCGTGCACTTTAGTTACTCTCCCCACAAGTTCTTTCCTCTTCTCTACTAGTTTCATTCCTCGACCTTCTCGAAATTCAAACTCCTCAACTTTTGGTCTTCTTGTAAACACCGAAAAAACAACAATGAAAAAAGATAAGGATATATTGATTTTTCTAATTATTAAAAAATTCGTTATTGAGCAATTTTAATTAGATACATAAAAAAAATAGATTAATTTTTATACGTCTTACTTAGTTATGTTATAAAAACATATTATCATAAATTATAACACTTTAAAATCAATTTTAACCATAATAATTTTTAAAAAACAAATTTATTCAAAATTAATATTATCAGCATGTCTCTAGCCATCCAAATGCAAAATTGGTCACATCAAGTATCAACCAAAACAAATTTTAATAGATTAGTGAGATTAATTATTTTATCATGTACAAATAACTCCTAGTCTAATAGATCATAGAGAAGACCATTGTAAATACTATTTTAAATAGTTATTTTTAATATAAACTGATACTTTTTAAATTCATTTAGATTCATACCAAGTTGGATCACATCATTTTATTATATAGAAAATTTTATTTAGATTTGTATTGATAAAATAAATACTTTTTATAATCACAGGATAAGATTGTTTATTTTTATAATAATTAATTTAAGATTATTATAAGTTTTTGGTAGCTCAGCATATTTTACGCTAATACTATCAAAATTGAACTTATTTTATAACATTTATATTTTGCTTCTGTTGATACTCTTTTGTTTTGCATTTTTTATTCAAAATTTCCTTTCCTTAAGATGGAGTTAATAGTTTCTTTTTGCGTTGAATAAAATTTATGTACGCATATTAAATATAATCAGAGTTTTTTTTTTTATACATTTTAACCAATAAAATAATTTTTTAAAATTAACAATTTCTACGTAGAAGATAATCTATATTTTATAATAAAGTAAAATATTTGGACATGTCAATGTATCTAAATCAAAACTCTCATTTTATTACTTTATTAATATTAAACTGTAAAACATAGTTTTTTTTATAACGCTGTCTAAATCAAAAAAAAAATCATTTTTTTAATTCTATATCAATTAACTGATATATAATTTTAATTAAAATTAATTTTACAAAAAACCTAATCTATCAAAAAAATAAGTAACACTGCGTCAAGATGGATTAGTTTATTTTGAATAAACGGTTTTAAAAAAATAAATTCCAGCCAATATCAAGTTCGATCAAGTGATTATCTTCTGTATATCTTCCAAATTATTAGAGTGAATTGGAGAAACAACACTAAAAAAAAAAGAAAACAAGAAATTAAAAGAATAAAGAAAAACAGAAGAAAAAAAAAACCCACAAATTTCCCACATATATATATATATCATTTTTTTATCGTTAATAATAAATAAATAAATATGAACCACTTTAGGATGATTCAATCCTTATACAAAATGACAACCTTAATCACACCAGTAGACATACACCCAAGTATGGTTATACAAGACACTCCTAACTTAATCCAGAGAAAGACATCTGACATACTAAGTAAATATTTCATAAGATCATCCTAATACAAACCATCGGATCTAAACACCAATCAGAAAAGGAAAAAAGCGCAGACTGTGACTTGAATGAAACTCAAGACCAAGTCTTTAGTTGGACCAACGGGAAAACCTCCATACTCTCTCTTATTCCTATGCCTCCAGACCTCATTAACTACTGCAATCCAAATCCCTCTCCAAACCTCATCCACCGAAACCGGCACACTGCTCATCTTAAATTGGGAAAAATTTAACAATATGACATTATGAAGCACACCCATGCATATCCAACCATACACAACAATGGTTTTACAATAACCAAGCAAATCTGCACTCGGAGAACAGGTAGAAACTAGTCTCCTATCATAAAATAATCATATATATTATCTCTAAAATATAATTCTTTAATTGACGTTTTATTTTCAAATGACTCGTTTACTTTTCATATAACATTTTACAAAAAATATTTTTTTTTTCTAAATTTGACGTAATTAAATTCTATTAATTGACGTTTATAATATTTTTCAGTATTTGAAATTAGAAGGAAGTTATTTGACATATTAGAGAATTGTCAAACCTACTTTTTCTGACTAAAATTTATAAAAAATGCATACTTTCATGGACTTCAATTATTTTTTAATATATTTTCTGTTTTATAAGTAAGATTTATTAAAATTTATGATATTCAATGAAACAGAGATTAGAAAGAAAATGTCACAATGTATCATTACCATTCTTCTTTCACATAATAAATAACTTTTAGGTACGGTTGTATTTGATACTATAAAGTGTACCTGTACGTAATTAATACGTACGTATACCTTATGATTTCTTATACTCGTGATAAAACAGAAAATAATAATTGTAGCAGATTTCAATAATAGTTAATTAAAAAAAGCTAAAAAAAAGGACATTATTTAAAATTTACAAAATGAAACAAAAAAAGATTCCTAATAACCAGTGGACTAATAATAAATGAAAGTCAAAATTCAAAGATTAGTTAGGAGGTAGCACATTGAAAAGCAAGATATTTAACTTGTAATATTCCAATATGGGTGAGATTAATTTAAACTTTAATGTTGACAAAAAAAAAGTGAATAATTATGTTGACTAATACACCAACCCTTTGTTTCTCTCTTTTCTTTTATATATCTTTTCTGGTGTGAATCACCAATTCTTTATTTTATTACTTATCTACATGAAATGTGATTAAATATGTGTAAGCGTGACGTCTAGTGATCCAAATATTTGCTCAATTTTAAACTTTTCCACATAGTAATTTCAATTTTTGTAAATCACAATGTCAGACTTTGCTGCTCATTTTTACATAAATGTTTTCTAATAGATTGAACATTTGGGCTGTATTTTGTTTTAGTATTTAATAAGATGATTTTATTTCTATTTTTTTTTAAGTAAAACATATACTCAAGTGAAAAAATAAAGTAGTTTATAAATTGTTCTTACATAAGACTCAGATAGATTTTCAAGGGATTCACTCTTCAATTTCAGTTAGAAATAAGGTACCTGTAAAAGGTAATTTGATGTTCAAGTTAGAGTTTAGTATATGGTGGTTGAGTAGTGTGATAAATACTAACAAATACATATATTGACATGATCTTGATCAATCTTTTTATAGCGACGACATGAGTCTTTATGCTTGTGGACCTTAGATTAATACAATTTTCATGGCTAATTTTTTATATTAGTCTGACATTGTGTACGACTTCCTCTTAATTTGTTCTTAAGGTGTCAAGATGTATTTGTTTAAATATTTAGTTACCTAGACCGAGTGAGTTTTGATACTGTGTAGTACATTTGCCTCCCAAGCTCGAAAGTTTATAATCTTGAAGATGTTTTTGCTATCAGCTTACTTATTAAATGGTTTGGTGACGTGCTAAGAGCGGTCCAAAAGTGTGTCGATTTTTGGGTCTTGATGAGCCATATGGGGTGGATTCCAGAATGTTCCATGTGTCTGGTGGGAATTCGAGTTTGAATTTTCTTCAGGATTTGAGTGTTTGGAATTGTGATCATCAGATATAATGTGATCTAACGACTATGAGATGTCGTGACACTTGGGGTCCTTGAGTTTCGCCGCCTATAAATAAAGACGTTTTTGGAGTGGAGAATTACTCATTTTCTTCGTATTCTGAATAGTGATTAGGTGTTGAGAATTCCCTCAACAGATTTGAACGTGGGATTTGACCGTAGGATTCTACATCCAAATCTTAGTTATTCAACCTTAGAATAGCTGAAATTCACTATATAATAAAAGCACTCAATACATGCAAAGCATATACAAGATAGGAAACACAATCAAATCATCTCCTAAATAAAATGAAGGAGGATATGTAAAACTCTTGGAGCACACCAAAATAAAACAATAATTCAACTCTTGGATCCTTTAAGGTTTTATTCTTAAAAGATACTTCAATAAATTAAGGAATAAAGATATATATAAACTAACATTGACCTATACTTTTAAGCGATGTGATACTATTGGACGTACCAAAATAACAAAGAAATAAAAATTATTTATGTTTAAATTTAAATCAAATATTACACCTAAAAATTAAATACAAAAGTACTAACCTAAAATAGGTTCAGTTGATATGGATAGGTGTTATGAATTTAGTCATTTTTAATTTATTAATTAATTTGTGAAGTATATTATAACATTTAAATTACTTTTTTATGAATTTAATATAAGTTATCTAATTAAATGAATCAAATATACTATAAATATAAGATCGAGATGAATTTTATAATTAGAAATTTGTGGTTTATTAAAGGATAATGGAAACTAATAGATTATAAAACCTAAGGCATGGTTATTATTCTTGTAGCATTAAATCAAGAAATAGCTTTTCCTCTTCCCATGTGAATAAAGAACAAATCTAAGTATTTTCTTTGAATATGTTTGAAATAGCCATTTTATATTTTATCAGATTAAATTAAAATATATGACCGCATAAACATTTGATGTGGGTTAAAATTCAAGCCATTAATTAGAAAAGTCGAGTTCTAGCAAGAAATAAGAAATATAATTACAAGAAAATAATAGGCCAAAATAATTTATATGATATTAAATAGTAATAATAACATATCTATGGTGTGCCTAAGAACACGCCACTGACAAAAAGTGTGGAAAAGATAAAAATTCAATTAATTTTAAAAATAAAAAATTATTAATTATTATATTAATTAAATTAGATAATATTTTAAAAATTAAAAAATTATTAATATTTAAATTAATTTTTATTATTGATAAATAATTTATAAATTAGTATTTAATTAATTATCAAGAATTTAACCATTAACTTTAAAATCTAAATAATTAATAATTTAAATCAGAAAAATTAATTTATATAGTGACTTGGAAAAAAATAACATATAGAACATTTGAAAAGGATAAAATCATTTTCTTTCTTAGTCACCGACCCAAAAGTTTGATTTACAAAATACAATAATTTCTTAGAAGTGATAACATTTTTAAAAAAATGGAATATAAATAAAAGATTAACTATTTTAAAACATTGCTGTGCAAGTCTTCTGTCGATTAGGAGAAAAATAAAGTAAATGTTCACCTAAATTAGAATAAAATAGTAATAAAATCAACAAATAAATATAATAAAAAAGCTATCCATGATTTTTTTTTTTTGTATATTAAACTATCCTTGATGTAAAAATTCAACCAATACTATTTTTTGGTAAAGTGAATTCCCTTCTCCAAGAAATTTATTAGGGAATCAATGCAATATATTGAAAAAAACAATTTTTTTTTTTATTATTTTGGTGGAACTTTCCCGTCAAAGTCTAAGCCAGCTATATATGATCAATTGGAAGACTAAGAAAATCTTTTTTTTTAGTCCAAATTCTGACTTTTTTTTTCTGAATTTTCACCTAATGTCAATACTACACGTACGCACACATGTAACCTTCGTTTCAGACAGAACCTGATGTCTGCATGTGATACTGTTTTTTCTGATTTTCACGAAATTTATGAAACAGATAAAACAGAAAATTGGATGTAAGAAGATGGAAAGAGGAGATAATATCTGTGTTTTGTATTTATATTTTCATAAATAGATAATTTATACGGAAGATTTTTTTATCTATAATTAAGTAAGGAATGCATTACTTAAATATCTGTAATTAAGTTATTATTAAATTAATTGCATATAATTAAAATACAATATCTCATACAATAATTATATATAATTTGATAATTATTATTTTCTTAATAATTATTATTTTCTTAATAATTATTATTTTCTTAATAGTATTTTACATCAATTATAAATCAAATGGGCAACGATTTGTTTTGTCATAATAATGGACAACAAGTAGAAAAATCTCATACTGGAAAATTAATATACATCCATATATATATTCCTATCTATGTCACAACAGCAATGTTTTCTATACAGTGTAGTTCAGAATCAGAGCCAAAAATATTTCAGACCCTTTTAAGGATCTGATTTCTCGGGGCTTCAAATTTGATCTATAGGTAGAAAGAATCCTTGCAGCCCTCGAGTCAAACATAGAAAACCAAAAATTCCACAAGAAAAGGAATCCATCCAGAAGAAAACAGTGGAAAAATTGAAGAAAATGAAAGAACTGTTTGTATGTACTCAATTATTAGGTGTTGAATCCAGCACTGCGTTGTGCCTCTTTGAAGGACCTGAAGGTGGCACGAGTCCTTTGGGGAAGAAGTTGAAAACCATGGTGTGGTATGAAAGATGACCCTGTTGTTGGTTTCTGTGCTGTCTTCTTTGATTCAGCTTCATGGTCTGGCCTGCTCTTGTTGCATCAGAAGAACCAAGGAGTAGCAAGTAGACAAAGAGAAGAACAAGAGATAGGGTTTTGCATGGAAGATCCATGGAGGGAAAGGCCAAAGGGGGTTTTTGATTGTTGATGATGATGTTGTTGTTGTGTTGTGTTTTTGGAGAGAAGTTCAATTTTTGAGTTGGGAGGAAGAGGGGGTTTTATATATGAGTGTGGTTGCATGGGGAACATGGAAAAAGTTAGGCAAATGGGAGGGTGAAGAGTGGGAAATTTGAACAAGAGAAGTGAGGTACACGCTAGAGATGTGGAATATAGAGACTATTGCAATTTTTATTTTTAATGTCAACGCAAGGTTTGGGATAAAATAATGGTTTTTGTGAGAGTATTTGGCGCCGGCTACGCTTGATCTTGGACTTGCAATACCAATTTTCTCACTTGGCTACACGTAAATTTCTTATGGTTTGGTCCACGAAAATTGTTTTCGAGAAAAACACTACGAAGCGTGTCATTGTGAAAAATTGAAAACTTGGCACATGTTTGATCTTTCATAACACCTCATAACGATGATCACACTTATCATAGGTGAAGTTTTTCCCTCTCCTTCAATCCATGAAAATTAAGTGTATTTATGAAAGTTAATTAAAAATTTCTTCGAAATTTCACATCAAATGACTACAAATCTCATCTTATAAGTCGATTTTATAAAATTGAGTTGAATTTAAAATTTACTTTCTTATATATGGTATCAAGGTCATTTAAAGTCTAGTATATCGAGACTTCGTTAGTTTTATCAGACTATTATCAAATCACCCATAAATATATAGTTTCACCCACGAATTGAAAGTTTTAACATGAAAAGTGTGTCGAAGATCATACTATCTATCATAAAGATAAGAACTATTAAGAATTTGTTAAAATTATCACTCACTCACTATCGAGTCGCTATCGGATCACTTATTGAGTTTATTCTTATCCAAGTTTCTAATGGTATGCCATGGACATGTTGAAGTTGTTTTTTTCTTTCTCTTCTTTCCTTTTGGTGTTGTGATGAAATCTTAAATCTAGTTTCACACGGAGGAAATTTTGGATTCTAGTACGGCAAGTATGGCTTTATAAAAGGTGATTTTTTTTTTGAGATGGGGTATATAATTTGATGGCACTAGTGTGTGAAGAAAATGGATAAAATGGGTGTGATAATGGGACAAAGCCAAAACTGTTGAAGCCTATTTGCATTTGCAACTCAAGATCTCCACTTTTGGGAAGATGGAAGAGCCTTTTTCACTGGTGAATGCCATTAATTATTGGCATTTTTATTGTGGGCGAAAAGGAAAGAAAGAAAGAAAGAAAAAAGTGAGAAAAAAATGTAGTTATGGCTATTCATGATTTGCCAATTTGTGACAATAGTTATGTTATGGCTTCATTATTGGAGCATTTCTTTGTTGCAGAAATTAAACAAATAAGCTTTTTAGGGTTTATTTGTTCAACATCACACCAATTATTTTTGTGGGTATCTTTGCGTGAGACGCTCTAATAAGAAAACACGCAATTTTTGGGCTCCACTCTTCTTCTACATTACTCTTATTCACACCCATAGATTTTTTGCTATCAAAATTATTGTTAATTTTAGAACTCCAAACTTTATAATGATTTGATTTTTCAAAAATATCTCATAATTAAAAAAATATTTAAAGTGCTTTTAATTTCGACTTCATGGAACACAAATAAAAATTATTTAAAAAAAAAAATTAAGTTATGACCAAGATGAGATAAATTAAATTACAAACAAATTATTATAGTGTTTAGGCTATTACGTTTTTAACTACTTTTAGCTGATAACCAATCTTGTTTGATCCAATATCATTTTTTCCACCCAATATCACCTATTTTAAAGCAATGATACTTTATATCATTAACCTTTTTAAAAATCTAGGAAGTTAAATTCACTTTCTCAATAAAGATCTTCGAAATTATCTTTTACATATATTTTTCACACATTATTTTCTCAACTAGTTAAAGAAATAGAATTAAAGATACCCATTATCTTTAACTACCATTATTTCATTTTTATCTATGTATATAGATCTTCTTACTTATCTTCTTATTTTTACTTTACTTTATATTTATATTTGAATCGAATCAAACAATTAAAATTTTATATCCCAATTTAAATTGTGCATTGCAAATTCAAAATTATATATTTAAAAACATTTATTTTATGCAACACACAATCTAAAGGACTAGTTAAATTAAAAGCAAATATGGATTAAATATTAAATATTTGTCCTTAAAGACATTTATGGTATCCATGAAAAAATCACAATACCCAAGCTAACTCTTTTGTTTATCCAAAGAAGTTAATTTACTTTTGTGCTTTAATTAAGTATCTCATTCAATGGTTCTTGCACCAAAAAATCTTCAATGGTTGATAAATATTAATTAATAGGTAAGCAATCCCAATCTCAACAAATTAAACACCACATCATTTTGCGTATTATTTTCTTGAAATAGCAATAATTCTAACATTAAAATACACAATATTTGTATTCATAAGTACTTAGAATTAGGTAAGTGTCTACATTTGCGGGACCAGAAATTTTATTTTATTTTCTCTAAAATTTGGTCAAATAAAACATATTCATTAAACAAAAATGTTCAAAGTTTACAATGATTTTTCAACTATTTGTAGATGTGATCTCACTCCCCACCAAATGAACTACTTTTTTTTTCTTTCTCTTCAACGTTTTATTATTTAAGTACAAGTAGCCTAACTTCAATTTTAATTCCATACTCTAGTACGGATATCCATGAACAACTTTGACTATTAATTAGGGTTACTATTGAGCAATTTAGGCTTAATATTATTAAAATTAAAAAGTGTGTAAAGAATAAATTGAGTGTAAATTCATTTAGGAGAATATTATATTATAAAAGTAGATTTGAGTATAAAGAAAAGTATGAAAAATGGTCAACGTCATAGATGGCACATATTTTTAACCAAAGAGATGCGTGTGACGGCACTTTAATGGGTTGGTAAGCAATTTTTGAAAAAGAAAAAGATAGAAAAAGAAAAAGATTTTGTATGTGTCAAATCTCAACAATGCCTACGAGTTTCATGCAACTATCTATCCCAATCCTAATATTTATTTCATATTTTAAGTGTTTCAATTAAACCTAATAATATTTAATTAATCTCGTGTTAGTTGAAGTATTTTTTAATCTCACGTCGACTAGAGATTAAAGTCTTTCATTGTATATATAAGTGAATGTAAACCTCATCTCATAAGTAGATTTTATGGGATTGAATTATACTTAAAGTCTATTTCGTAATAGGAGATTTCACATCGACTATAAATTAGAGTATTTCATTGTATATAAGTGAGTTCAAATCTCATTTCATGAGCCGATTTTATGAGGTTGAATTATAAAATATTTCAAATTTTAATTTATTATTTTTTGTATTTTTATAAAAATTAAAGATTAAAAAAATTACATGCATTATGTTGGAGATCCCACATCGACTAAAGATAAGGACATTTCATAATATATAAGTGGGTGCAAACCTCAACCCTATGAGCCGATTTTATGGGGTTGAGTTAGGCTTAAAGTCCACTTCGTAATATGGTATCAGAGCTCTTAGCTTTGCTACGCTTCTCTCTGATTTTTATTTCCCAACCTCTGTTGTGTTGGAGATCTAAAAATAAGGATTTCTTTTCCTAACTCTCTTACCGAAATATTATATTTAAACTTTTTTCTTTGATGATAAACTCAGATTTTTCTCTAGTTTTTCTTTTTAAAGAAAAAAATCTTCATAAGACACTGTTCTTGTAGAATTTCAACCACAAACGTAAAGAAACATAAATTGGTAGCTAATGAACTGAATTTTGAATGTCCGTCATAAATGCCTTAACACTTTCTTAATTTTTTTATTTAATTTAAGACTTGATTATTTAACCAACACATGTGATGAATTCTGGTGCACATGAACATCTCTAAATATAATTCTTTAATCAGATAAATATGAACTAAATTAAAATAAAATATTTAATAAATATTTCAGCCCTTCTATAAAAACAAACAAATAACTTGTGGTAACCTTTCATCTAAAATTAAAAGGTTTGCTTATAAATCATTCACCAAAACCAAAATCCGTTGATATAACTAAGTATTATAAAAATATTATTAAATAAAAATTAATTAATTTAAAAAATAATTAGTTGTTACATTAACTAAATTAAATAATATTTTAGATACTAAAAAATTATTAGTTTCTAAATTAATTTATATTATTGATAATAATTTATAAATTAGTATCTAATTATCTATAAATATTTTTGTTATCAAATTTAAAATCTAAATAATTGATAGTTAAAACTTTGTACCTAATTAGATGTCAATTTAAAATTTATTTATTAATAAATATTTTTTTAATATTTATTATCTAATTTAGTTAATATAATAACTAATTATTTTTTTCTAAAATTAATTTTTATTTAATGATTTTTTTAGGAGTGAAACTATTAACTCATATTAGTAAAAAAAATCAAATAAAATTACATCTATTAATGAGAAAAACACATTAGTACCTCATTATGAACTTTGTATTGTTTTACACATTGCAAAGTTAAATCTCCAAATATTATACACTTAACCATAATTAAATAGGTAATTAGAGTGAGATTGAACTTAATTGTTTTAAGTAAAATGGTGATTGAAAATGATGAGTCAATGATTTTCACTGTTGGTGAGTCTTTGATATGTTCAAATCAATTCTTGATGTGAGCTTTCATTATAACTTGCAATAACTAACTCACTAAAAATAATATATTCTACAAGTCATTCTTAACATTTCATAGACATTTAATAAATTGTTATTACTAAAAAAACAAACATATTGCATATATACATTTTTTAATAATGATTTTATCTAATTTTATTTCTTAAATCTACCTTTTCTTCTTCTTGTTATTATTTTACTCTTTGAAGCAGAATGATTCTTAATATTCTCTATAATTTTTTTTTTCTTCAATAAAATGTGAAAGTCTATTGTACATACAGTATTTTTTTTTTAATTATAATTGCTACCTTGAAATTTAAAATCCAAATATCTTTTTTTATATACTGGCACTAATACTCTTGTATTTTTTTAATTTATATATAATTTTGACTTTCACGAACAATATTTTAAATTTTTAGTTAGATCTATTTATATCTCTCATTGAAAATATCACTAAAATAATAATTAATTAATATCAATGAATTTAAATTATATTTTATAATTAAAAAATTATTAATATAAAATAATTTTTATTATTAATAAAAATTTATAAAATAGTTTATAAATTGATATCTAATATTAGATAACAAAGTTTTAGTTACTAACTAATTTAGATTCTAAATTAATCTTTACAATGACTAATTTAAAATTTAAAGTAATTAATAACTAAAATTTTAATAACAAATAATATTAGATACCAATTTAAATATTAATTTATAATTTTTTATTAATAATAAAAATTATTTTAAATACTAATAAATAATAGTTAAAATCTTAGTAGTTAATGTTAGATAAGTTTAAATATTAATTTATAAATTTTTATTAATAATATAAATTATTTTAAATATTAATAATTATTTAGTTTATAAAATAATATTTAACTTAGTTAATTTAGTTAATATAGTAATTAATTATCATTAATTTTTCAATTTAATATTTTCTAGGTATATCATTGTATTAGGTTAAAGTCTACAAATCTTTTTGTTCTTTACTGTTATACCAATGTTTAATTGTAGTTTCTTTATGATTTTAGTCATGGTTAAAAAAAAAAAACATACAATGAGTTATTACTATAAGTTGTTGAAATGTCTCAGTTATGTAAAATTTCATTTAATATAAATTTATAAATATAACATGTGAGAAAAACAAAAGTAACAAAAATGATAGTGATAGTTTTGAATGACATGAATGATTTATGCAACTACAAATATGTTTTATGATTAGAATTGTGAGAATGAATTAGTGATGTTTATGTGATATATATAGTTTGCATTTATTGGACTGTGCAAGCATGTGTTGATATTGGGGTTAGATTTTTTGAAGAACTTTTGTTGAATAATTTAGAAGATACATTCGATGTGGTCAAGAAATGAAGAGAAACGTGGGATGATAGATGATCATCATGTCGTGCAATTTCCTCTCTACGAGGTTGGGTTGGGTGGGAAATAGTCACATACTAAGGGATTTTCAAACCATTTTCTAATGCAATAATTCACATGCTAAATCTCAAATATTTTGCTTCTATATCAACCTGACACATTTTTCTTAAATGGCGTGTAAATGAGTGTGAGATATTTGTATCGTACAACGACACTCGCATAACACTTGTAGGATACGTATTCGTGAAGTGTCTAATTCAAAAAGTATTTGTTGGATTTTTGACAATTCTAGTACGGTTATAACATAATTTTATAAAGAAAAAATACATTGATTTTTTTAAAACTCAAACTTATTGTATAAATTTTTATTATGATTATAAAAATAAGAAACAAATCCTTTTAAACCAATCATAAAAAAACATCGTTTTGCTATAAAAAAAAAAATTGGAAGATACTTGTGTACATAAATCTTTGTTGTCAATTTATATAATTCATAATTATATAATATATAGATATGTGTCTCCGTGTCCTACATTTTAGAGATTATACGTATCTTTGTGTCCATGTCCGCATCGTATCAGTGTACATGTCAATGTCTGTGCTACATATCTTCTACCTTTTTTTAGACTAGATTTTGACCTTCTACAATTATAATTTATTTTGTTTTATAATTTGTGCTTTTCATCTTCCTATATTTTTCTTCATTATTTTAGTTTTTATAATTATTAACCATTATTAGCTGTGAGAAGTATATAAATTTAGAAGGCATTATAGTAAAAAAAATCCTTAATGAAATGACATATTATTTTATGTTTTGTAATTCATCTTATGTTCGTCTCAATCAAACAGTTATGAGATTTGAAAAAGTTGCATATCCTCATTGTAAAAATAATTTGGTATTATCACTTTGTTATGTATTTTTTTTTTCTTTCATATAAATTCACATTTCATATAAATTAACATTAAAGATTCATGAAAAAAAATAATATACAATTAACTTAAATATGTTAAATGTCTTTAATGTTAATTTTATTTTTAATATTTGATTTTGTTAGATATTTAGCGATTCATCTCTATTGAAGGAGGAAGTGTTACAAGAGTTTGGAATCAATGGGCATCATTATTTTTGTGATAGGGTGTTGCAGTGTGTGATTTGGTTCTTATAGTGTTTAAGAATAGTTTTTGTTCTTTTTATAAAAGAATTTTGTTGCTCTAGTGAATTTTATCTTGGTGTGAAGTGGGACTAGATATAGGTATGTTGTGAGTGAACAAGTGTAAATTTTTGGTTTTCTTTAAGCTTTCTTTATCAGTGCACTTTAATTTTTCTAGATAATTACCTGTATTGGTTTAATCAATCGATTGTTTTTAAAATCAATCATTTGTTTTTGTTATCTACAAATTTGTTTGTTTTTCTGAATTAAACAAATTTTGAATTACATAATTCGGAAGCCTTTTTTCAAATGCATGATTAGTTTCTGGATTACATAATTTGTAAGTCTTTTTTACCTTATGAATTACGTAATCTGGAAGCCTTTTTTCAGATGCGTTTCCAGATTACATAATTCGGAAGCTACTCTAAAATCCATACTTCTGGATTATATAATTCAGAATACCCTTTTTTAAAAATATATTTTGGATTACGTAATCTGTAAGTTATTTCCGGATTCGAGATTAACTTCCGGATTATGTAATCCAGAATATGAATGGCAGAAGAAGGATAAAAACGTATTTTCATGTTTTGTATAGGTGTCAAAAGAACAATTAGAAAGGACTCTTTTGGCTTATTTTTTATTAGTAATGACACTTCTTTTCCTAAAATCCAATAACACTTAACTCCTTTTACACACTTTTATAACTTATTCTACTTGTAAACTAATCAGTTAAAATAGGAGAATTATATTTTTATTTTTCACCTTTTTATTTAATTATATTTAAATAATTATTGGATTTTATTTTTCACATTTAAATCAATATTTTATTTATTCTTTTGTGTTAATCGTTCAACAGTCTTGAACTTGTACTAAAGAAAAAATTAAAATTTCAAAAAGAGAATTAAACACATTATACTACTAATTCAAACAAAGTTCATTATAAATTTGATAATTATAATTCAAATACTTAATTCTATTAAGATTTTAGTGTGTTGCAAAAAATTAACTTATTACTCAACCAGAAACATAATTATGATTATTAAAGTATTTAGAGGTCAAATTTGGAGAAATTTAAAGTTTATACATAATTATAAGTTTGAAAAGATGAATAGCCAAAAATAATAAGACATATAAATCCAAGTTCACTTTTCTTTCTCCCACCACTTATACTTCAACAAATATTCATCATTTTCCAAATATCATATATTTTAAAGACAAATTGTTTGCATGGAAGAAAAAATTAACTTATTCATAGTTTTTTAATATTTTGATTTATCTTAGCTTTATTTTATGATTAATAATTGTGTTTATGTAAATGTTATTAGTCAATAATAGTATAGAAGGATAACAAAATTTCGAATCTGGGAAAGAGGAACATACTTATTGATATTACAAATTGTAAATATTTTTGTATTTAAATTTTATGATTTTTAAATTATGTGTCTCATTTTTTAAAAATTACGTGTTACACTAATGATGTTATTTTTATATAATTATATTTATTTTAAAATACGATTTTTTAATATGAATCAAAGTAGATACATCACCGTACATATTAAAAGTTTACCTAATTTTTTAAACTTAAAATAATTATATTAAATATTTTAAAAATATATGATTTTTTATTTGGATTTTTTTTTATTGGAAAATTATTATTTACATATTTCTAAAATACTAATTAAATACAATATAAAAAGTAGATATTTTAAAGTTATAAAGATTATTAGAGAAGTAGTCACATAAGCTATTCGGTAAAAAAGAAAAAAGCCCAAAGCATTGTTGGGTTAAGTTTAGAAAGCCTGGCCCATTAAGAAGGAAACGCTGCGTTTTAGAAGGGGGTACATAAGAATTAGGGTTTTGCTTGACGAGGGTGAGCAGAAGCGCAGAAGAAGCAAAAGCGCAGAAGAAGCAGAAGGAAAAGGAGAAGCAATGGCGCCGAAGAAGCCAAGAAGCACGTCGAGGAACCCTGAACTCATCAGGGGTATTGGGAAGTACTCGAGGTCCCAGATGTACCACAAGAGGGGCATCTGGGCCATCAAGGCAAAAAATGGCGGCGCTTTCCCTCGCCACGCCCCCACGCCCAAACCCGATGCCCCGGCCCAGAAGCCTCCCAAGTTTTACCCCGCCGACGATGTCAAGAAGCCTCTCGTCAACAAGCATAAGCCCAAGCCCGCTAAACTCAGGTACTTTCCTCCTCCCTCTTATCTGTTTGATGCTTTGATTTGTTTGGTATGATGTATTTTTATGTTTCCCTAATTTATTGTTGTTAGAAAATGTGGAACAAAAGAAGGGTTTTTAGACTTTAGATGCAATGAGATTCAAATTGAACCTATTGTGCTTGTGTGTGTTTTAGTGTTTTGATTTGTTAACTATGATGAGTTTTAAATTCTTCTGTGGTTCTAAATGTTAAAAGTCAAATATATTTTTTGAGATTTAGTGGTCTCGTGTGTGGAATGTATGGAAAAATATTAATCTGTGTTTTTTTTTTGTCTAATGATGAAATCATCCGTTTTAATTATATAAAAGTTCTCATTATTATGGGTTTTAATTTTTGTTTATTGTTTTGCCAATTGATTGATGTGCTTTGATATTCTGGGCTTGTGTTTTTGTTTTTTCGTTGAATGATAAAATGAACTCTTTTCAAGTATATAAGATATCCCACTGTAAGATATCCCACGGTAAGAGCTTTAATGGTGCATTTTGTTTTGTTATTTGAGTCCTTATATAAAAGAAATCCCATTGTAATAGTTTTAATGGTGCATTTTTTGTTGTTATTATGAGTCTTTATATTTGGTGTTTTTCCTCCTCAGGGCTAGCGTTACTCCAGGAACAGTGTTGATCCTACTTGCTGGGAGGTTCAAGGGAAAGAGGGTTGTTTTTCTGAAGCAGCTTCCATCTGGTTTGCTTCTTGTAACAGGTGTGTGGTATTTGTGATGAGATTAATTTATGATAAACTAGTTCTTTACATGATAGGATTTGTTGGTAATCAATTTATCACTCTGTTGTGGTCATTGTACTCCAATGAGTTTATCTGGTTGCTATAGTTTCTCACTTCTGAAACGTAATTGATTTACAAGGGTTCCTTCTATATGTTGTTGTCTGTTCTTCAACATGCTCAGTTCTGTTTTGTATTATATAATATTTTGGTTACAGTTATATGCTTCCCTTCAATTATTGGTTCTTGCATGTGATTTGTACCAATTGAAATGGGATATTTAATGTCTTTGCGTTTTTTAGGTCCCTTTAAGATCAACGGTGTTCCTCTAAGAAGGGTGAACCAATCATATGTCATTGGTACATCCACAAAAGTGGACATCTCTGGTGTTAATGTGGATAGATTTGATGACAAGTACTTTGCCAAGGATGCCAAGAAGAAGAAAACTAAGGGAGAAGGCGAGTTCTTTGAGGCAGAGAAGGAGGTTGGTCAATAATTAAATTTTAACTTGTCCCTTCTTATTTTGAGCTGCTTATGCGATGCTGATCTTTATTATAATTTATACATTGTAGGAGAAAAATACTCTTCCCCAAGAGAAGAAAGATGACCAGAAAACCGTGGATTCTGCTTTGTTAAAGGCAATTGAGAGTGTTCAAGACCTGAAGTCTTACTTGGGTGCTAGGTTTTCTTTGAAGGCAGGAATGAAACCCCATGAACTAGTCTTCTAGACTACATAAATTATTAACCTCATTCTGTTTTGTTGAGCCTTTTCTTCCCAATAGTTGCACTGTCCTTTGTACTTTATTATTGTTGAAGTTTTTTCTATCAGTTTTGGTTCTAGTTGTTTTATACATTATCTTAGTATGCGTTTTTGTTTCTACCCATGGTGCTATCGTGCGTATCTAGTGGACATGCAAAGAGAATTTGTTATTCTGTTGCAGTGGATAAACTCACGTTATTTTATGTTAAAATGCGTTTAATCTTTGTTCTTTTTATCATAGTTTGTGTTAATCCTCGAACACTGAAATCGATGAATTACTTTACCATTTAAAATAAGTCATTTTTATGTTTAAATATAGCTGTAGGAAACGATTTTAACTAAAACAATTGTTGGAGGGTCTTGATTTAAAGAGCTAAACAGGTTGTGTTATAAATACAGCTAATCAGTGTGCATGTATTATAAATACAACTGATATTGTTATTACGTTATTTGTGTATGTATCATTGATATTGAGTTGGTAAGTTTACAGAAGTATTAGACTATACAGTTTGAGTTTTGTTTCATAAGTAAAATTCAGAGATGCTAATCTGAATCAGGGATCTAACTTTGTGAAATAAAAATAATGATCTTGAATAGCAGATATTCCGTAACTTAAAACATTAAAAATAAAATTCCTCGAAATGAATAAAATGCAGACTGAACTCTTTGCTATGCATCACAACATGCTATCTGTTCTAGCTGGAAGCCTCTTGAAGAAGTTGATGGGTGCAGAAGGAAGTTTGCTGCGAAACTTTGGATGCCTTAGATAGTACACAACTACTTTTGGTGGTGTTGCATACAGAACCACAGTTGAACACAAACTGAACACTACGAAGAGGCTGGTGGCTCTGGTGTCTCTCCAACTCAGTAGAGAATGAAACCTCTCCCTGCATTGCTATGTCTGCAACAACTGTTTGGATCCTTCCTGCAACAAATGTGTCAAACTCTTCATCAAGTTCATCAGGGTGAACTGTTTCTGCCCATGAGAGTTTTGTGTCCATATGGGGTGGGTTTCTTGGCCTAAACCTATAGTTCCACAGGCCAATCAAGAACATGTAGAGAAACAAAGTTGGAAGTATCAATTCAAGGTAGCAAATTAGTATTAGGAAGAGAATGTGAACTAGGACGGATGTGAAGGGGCTCTTCCAATTGCAAACTTGGCTAAACCACTTGCCCATTGTTATGATGCCACAGAAAAGTGACATGATGCGGAAGAAGTTGGCTTCCTCATGCTCCACGTATTGGAATCAACATCCAACATGTACTCCACCAACTCCTTCCTGAGGGGAGGTTCAGCTCTTTCAAGCCTCCCGGCCACAATGTTCATGGCTTGGTACCTCAAACTCTCTATTTGGTTAACTGTGAAAGGGCGCAACTAATGCATCTTTGGAAGCAAGGGTTGGCCATAAATGTAAATCATGTTAGCCAGTGAGAGGCTAGTGAACCTCACGGCTAGCTGAAGCTCACCCATTTTCTTAACACTGTGTGTGTGCAAAACAAGAAGTGGATAACTATGAGTGTATATCCTTTGAGCTTCAAGTGTTGAGAGTCTAATTCTTACCATTCCAATTCTTGAATCCCTGGCCACAGTGCTTGCAGTGGCTTTTTCACCCCCACCTAAATGGCAGTTGTCAAAAACACCAAGCGTTATTACACAGCAAGGATCATAAACCTCCTATGTGTATTGTTCATTCCATTTTGGACTATGAGTGTCAACAATTGTTCTGGTTCTGACCCATTTTTGACCGTACTTGGCAACACAGTATGCATCTGTGCTGCCATGGCCAACCCTCATCTTCATTGGGAGGAGTCCTTGTGCTCCTAAGATGCCTACTTCAAGTACCCCAATAGGCTGCTTCCATAGCTGTCTAGCTGTTGGTCTTTGGTCACTTGAGTACAAAGTGGACTCATCAAGGACGTGGTATCCACCT
>Ga0123342_1000204_pt1 | contig 82493 bp, 41 predicted proteins | sample Turbeawhitnodule_FD_89960 | JGI IMG/M metagenome (GOLD analysis project Ga0123342, IMG submission 89960) | Root nodule microbial communities of legume samples collected from Mexico - Turtle bean Mexico white nodule | ecosystem: Host-associated > Plants > Roots > Nodule | place: Mexico: Nepantla... | reverse complement strand
AGAACAACAAAGAATAAAAAGAAGAAAGAAGGACACAAAGAAGAAGAATAGAAGCAACAACAAAAAAAGAAAAATGATGTAGAGGAAGAAAACAAGAAGTGAAAGAGCAAAAGAAAAAGAAAGAGAAAAAAAAAGTAAGAAGTAAGAAGGAAAGATTTATATACCTTCAAACCTGTACAACACAAAAAATGAATGTTAACTAATTTACTTTGTAGCCTAAAATATTGTATAAATAAATATTAGATTCGGTAAAAAGTACTTCTACCTATATTTGCTTGTAACTTTTAGTAAAAAATAATTTTGAAATATTTGAAACTTTCATAACTTATTTTAAGAAGTAATGTGAAGACTATAATATATTATTAAACTAATTATATTATATTATATTAATTATCTTATTTTTTAGTTGAATATAATATCTTATAATTAAAAAGATTTCTCAAATAGTTGACTAAAGAAAGGGGGGTAAAAGAAAGAAGAAATATATCCCTTCAAACTTATACATGAAAAAAATGTAAAAATAATTTAAATTGTAACTTAACAAAATCAAAAACAAAGAAAGAAAAAGGAAAGAAAGAAGAAGAAAAAAGATGAAAAAAGAGGAAGAACAAGAACAATAAATATATCCCTTCAAACATATATATGAAAAAAAAATGTAAATGTAAATTACCTTTTAGCTTACAGAAACAAACGAAAAAGAGAAAAAGGTAAGAGGAAGAAAGAAAGAATAAAAAAATAAGAAGAAAAATGAAGAACAAGGAGAAATATATGCATTCAAACATATATAGAAAAAAAAAATTACCTTATTGCCTAGAAAAAAAAATCCTGAAACATACTTTTCTTTTCTTTCTTTTCTTTGACTTCTTCTTCTTCTTCTCTCTTCTCTCTTCTTCATTCTTTTTCTTTTACATTTTCTTCTTCTTCTTTCTTTTTTGTTTCTTTTTCTTTTTCTCTTTCCCTTATTGTTTTCATCTCGTACATCTTTTTTTCTTATTGCTTCTATTCTTCTTTCTTCTTCTTCGTGTTTTTCTTTCTTCTTTTTATTCTTTGTTGTTCTTTTTCTTAAAGAATTTTTTCTTTAAAAACAAGAACAACAAAAAATAAAAAGAAGAAAGAAGAACATGAAGAAGAAGAAAGAAGAATAAAAGCAATAAGAATAAAAGAAAAAAGATGTAGAGGAAGAAAACAATAAGTGAAAGAGCAAAAGAAAAAGACGAAAGAAGAAGAAGTAGAAGAAAGAAGAAGAGAAAAAAAAAAGTAAAAATGAAAGATTTATATGCCTTCAAACCTGTAGAACACAAAAAAATGAATGTTAACTAATTTACTTTGTATCCTAAAATATTGTGTTATAAATAAATATTGGATTGGGTAAAAAGTACTTCTTCCTATATCTACTTTTAACTTTTAGTAAAAATTAAATTTGAAATATTTGGAACTTTCATAACTTATTTTAAGAAGTAATGTGAAGACTATGAAATATTATTAAAATTATTATATTATATTAATTATCTTATTATTTTAGTTGAATATAATATCTTATAATTAAAAAGATTTCTCAAATAGTTGACTAAAGAAAGAGGGGGTAAAAGAAAGAAGAAGAAGAAATATATCCCTTCAAACCTATACATGAAAAAAATGTAAAAATAATTTAAATTGTAGCTTACAAAAATCAAAAACAAAGAAGAAAAAAGATGAAAAAAAAGGAAGAAGAATAAATATATCCCTTCAAACATATACATGAAAAAAAAATGTAAAAGTAAATTACATTTTAGCTTACAAAAACAAACAAAAAAGAGAAAAAGGTAAGAGGAAGAAAGAAAGAAGAAAAAAATAAGAAGAAAAATGAAGAACAAGGAGAAATATATGCATTCAAACATATATAAAAAAAATGAAAAGTAATTACCTTGTTGCCTAGAAAAGCAAATCCCAAACCTTCTTTTCTAATCTTTCTTTTCTTTCATTTCTTCTTCTTCATTCTTTTTCTTTTACATTTTCTTCTTCTTTCTTCTTACTTTTTCTTTTGCTCTTTTCCTTCTTGTTTTCTTCCTCTACATCATTTTCTTTTTTTCTTCTTGCTTCTATTCTTCTTTCTTTGTGTTCTTCTTTCTTTCTTTTATGCTTTGTTGTTCTTTTTTCTTTAAGAAATTTTTTTTTCTTAAGAAGAAAGAACAACAAAGAATAAAAAAAAGAAAGAAGAACACAGAGAGGAAGAATAGAAGCAACAAGAAAAAAAGAAAAATGATGTAGAGGAAGAAAACAAGAAGTGAAAGAGCAAAAGAAAGAGAAAGAAGAAAGTAGAAGAGAAAGATTTATATGCCTTCAAACCTAAACAACACAAAATATGAATGTTAACTTATTTACTTTGTAGCCTAAAATATTGTATAAATAAATATTAGATTCCGTAAAAAGTACTTCTACCTATTTGATTTGTGGTATTTCAAATGAAAATGGTTTGGTGGGTTTATAAAGCCTTCAGTTTAGTTTTAAATTTAAAATTTTTGAAAACTTAAAAATTTTGAAAATCTAAAAATTTAAAAACTTAAAAAAAAATGAATTTTTGAAAAGAATAAGAAATGACGCAATATCCATTATGATAAAATAAAATAAAATATTGATATAAAGGATAAAATAAGAAAAAAATTGAGGGAAGTTAAAGAGGGGAATCTCCTTTATATATTAAAAATTTCAAATTTTTAAAAAAATAAGAAATGACGCAATACTCATAATAATGAAATAAAATCAAATATTGATATAAGAATAAAATAGGAATAAAATTGAGGGAATTTAAAAAGGAAAATCTTTTTTATATATAGGTATAGATATAGATTATACTAATTATCTTATTTTTTTTAGTTGAATACAATATCTTATGATTAAAAAGAGTTCTCAAATGGTTGACTAAAGAAAGGGGGTAAAGGAAAGAAGAAAAAAAAAGAAAAAGAAAGAAGAAGAAGAAATATATTCCTTCAAACCTATACATAAAAAAAAATGTAAAAATAATTTACATTGTAGCTTAAAAAATCAAAAACAAAGAAAAAAAAAGAAAGAAAAAATATGAAAAAAAGGAAGAAGAAGAAATATATCCCTTCAAACCTTATACATAAAAAAAAAATGTAAAAATAAATTCTCTTTTAACTTACAAAAACAAAAAAAAAGATAAAAAAATGTAAGAGAAAAAAAGAAAAAATAAAAAATAAGAACAAAAAGGAGAACAAAAAGAAATATATGCATTCAAATTATTTTTCTTTTACATCTTCTTCTTCTTTCTTCTTTTTTTTCCCTTTCTTTTTCTTTTGCTCTTTCCCTTCTTGTTTTCTTCTTCTACTTCTTCTTTCTTTTCTTCTTGTTGTTTCTCTTTGAATTTAAGATTTGAGTTCTAAGAATAAAAAAAATATATAGTTATATGATTGAATTCATTTTTCCAGTTGTAAAAAATTAAAATAATGTTACGAAATATATGGTTCTTACGATACTTTACCAGCTAAAAAAAAAATAGTAACAGGGTTTTAAAATGATATAGTATGGTAGAGTAGACTTAAAATAAAAATAAGTTATAATAATGTTATTAGATAAAAAAAAAATTAAAAATCTTAATAAATTAATAAAATAAATTTAAAGTTTGAAAACTTGAACTGTAAAACTAACAAAAGAGAAATTCTTCTCGCACCTCTATATGCGTTTTTTTCCTGCATCCTATATTTTGAAAAATATCTAAATTATTTTTTATATTTTATATTGAATATTTTTTTAAAAATTTTGAAATGTGAAATCTGGAGATTTTCTAGATTATAAAATTTAGAAGTTAAAATTGATTTCATTTTAATTTCAGAATAAAAAAATTATATTTTAAATTATGTATTTGCATAATACAAATTTTTTATTTTGAATTGTATAATATTAAATACAAATTTATATTTTAAATATCAGATTCTACATCTAAAATGGACAATTTTGATATTTTACGGTGTTGGAAGAAATCATGAGGGTGCAGGAACAAATTCCCAACCAACAATATTGATTTGATTGGCCCAAATGTGGGTTTGATTGGCCCAAAGCATACGTAACAAAAAAGAGTGTTTCTCTCTGCACCTCAACAAATGGCTTCCCGAACCCATCATTTTCTAAAAATATCATTTTACCTTTTTAAAAATAACTTCCAAATTACTCTTTCTGGAATACACATATTTTTTTGGAATACATTTTATTTTATGAATTCTGAATTTATTATTTTGAAAACTAAAAAAATGTGTTCCAAAAAGAATATTTTAAAAATATTTTTTGTCTTCTGGATTTTTCTATTCCTGAAACTTTACATAATCACTTTACAGATTCTATATTCTACTATTTATTATTCCATAAAATCATTCATTCACTAAAAATGTTTAACCACACTTATAAAAACATAAAATGCTAAAAGAAATTATAACAATGCACAACAAAAAAAGTGTAAAAGAACAACCATCCCCTTATTAGAATTTGAAATTTGGTCCATTTTAAAAAATTTAACTCTAAACTACAAGTTATCTTCTACTTATTATATTTTAATTTAATAAATTTTTATTTCAACTTATACCCTTTTACACATAAAATAGGAAAATCAAATATAAAATTTACAAAACTAGATATAGGGGATGATTTGATTCAACAACAAATATTAAAAATAAAACTAACTTGTAATATGATAATTATTTTTATTTATATATTTTAACTAAATAATATTGTTAACCAAAGAAAATCTTCAATACAATTAAACATATTAGTCATATATCATTATTAAATAAGAATATTTTATAATATATAAATAAATAAGTATGAATTTCATTTAAGAGGTGACTTTATAAAGTTGAGTTAAACTAAAGTTCACTTTTTTAATGACAACAAAACATAATAAAAACACAAAAAGTAGTGTACCGTGTGCCGATCAGAGTCAAACAATCCGTTAACATCCGATATTGAGTCGTCCAATCGACTAATGTAAATACATCAAAGTAAAAATAAAATACACGACAAATTATGTAATTTCATTTATATGATGATACATAGTAAATACGGTCTATCAATGATACAAACCAATACAAACTATATAAATAAACATATTATACGAGTAAATATACGTCTTTATTACTAGATTACCATATACTTTAGAAGTAAAAGTATAAGTATGATTGTCCCATTCCAAATGATTGAATAATGACATATGCCATTGGAGCAACCACATGGTTGGCTCTTTCACCACCTTGATGATATCCAATGTTATGGACCATTCATATTGTCTTTATCAATGCTTTCACATGTAACTTCAAAAACAAATTATACTATATAAAATATATTTCCTTTTTCTTTTCTATTTTTTTAATGCCACGATAGACCCTCATTCATTTTTTCTTATTATAATAAAACTTTATCCTCAAAATTACCAACTTCATTATCAATTTGCGTCATTCACTATTTAAACTTGAAAAAATAAATAAGCAATCTAATACGTTTTCCTAAGGATACTTCTGTATGATTAGTTTAACTTTAAAAGAATAATTAGATGCATAATATATTATGGATTACTTTTCATTGCACGTCACATAGGAATATATTAACATTAATTTATCTATCTATAATCATGGATGAAACTTTGGTCCAATACATTTTTTTATTATTTTCCATGTAGTTGATGATGGATATATACATTATATTACAGTAAAAAAATATAAACTAATTTTATTAAAAAGTAATAATTAATCGTTATATTGACTAAATTAGAGATTATTTTAGAGAAAAAAAAATTTGGTTTTTAAATTAGTTTTTTATTGTTAAATGGTTTCTAAATTGGTATCTAATTAACTACTAAGATTTTTGCTACCAAATTTTTTTTATTTTTTAAAATAGTTTTTAATTTAGTCACTTTATGAACTAATTATTTTTTGTCTCTAAAATTAGTTTATATTTCATTATTTTCTTATAGTGTTACTTAATTTTTTCCTATAATTTTCACTACTTTTCATTCTTAAAATTATCAGTTAATTTTCTAAACTGTTACACATTAAACTATTTATCATTCAAATTAATTGAGTATCTAACTAGTGAAGTTTGAGATCCTGAAGTATTAATCTTTTATTAAATTTGAATTTGTTTTCTGTATAAAAGATATATTATTAAGAAGAATTCTTAACCTAAATTTATATTGGAAGATTAACTTCTCTTATAGGGTGTGAATTCTAAAAAGGTTTAAATTAATTAAAGGTGAAGAACGTTGTGATAGGTTTTTATGTGATGGTCGTGCCTTTGAAGATATATAATAATGCAATTTAAAAATTATTCAAAAACATGATATTTTCATCTACATTAATTAGCAATTTATATACCTTTTTTATGAACATATGCTAAGAAATTAATAATATATTTATTGAAAATATAACATGCCATTTATTAAAAAATAAATCATTATTTACTTAACTCAATATTTTTTATTTCAAAATTGTTATCAATGGCTGCAAACGGAACTTATTATACTTTTCTGTTCTTATAGTATTGTTTTCACTAAATTATTTACGTGTAATCAAAGCTAATTTGTGCATAGACAATTTTGGATGAAAAAAAATTGAAGCTAACCATTGTATCGTAATTTTATTAATTATAATTATATTTTTCTTTTTTTTAATTTTAAAAAATTCAAATTCTCAATGAAATTAACACTACAAGAAAATCATTAAATAAAAAATAATTTTAGAGATTAAAATAATTAGTTATTATTTAATTCAATTAAATACAATTTTATAAACTAAAAAAATCTAGTGGTATCTAAAGTAATTTCTATTATTAATTTTTTTAAATACTTTCTAAATTGGTATATAACCATTAATTACTAAGGTTTTAACTACTTATTACTTTGTATTTTAAATTAGTTTTTCAAAAACTAATTTAAAATTTAGAAATATTAGTCGCTAAAACTTAAATAGCTAATTTATTTATAAATTTAGAAATAATTTTATAATTTTTTATTAATAATAGAAACTACTTTAGATACAAATAATTTTTTAATCACTAGATTAGTATATTAGTAAATATAGTGACTAATTATTTTTTATTTTTAAATTTAGTTCAATCTAAATTTCATTTAAGTAATAAAATATCTAACTTATTTCCCTATAAAACAATATTTAATTTCTCTCGTTTTCTAAAAGCTTAAATCAATTTGAACAACCCTGTGTAGGTAAAGAGCATATATATAAAAAGCAAAATTTTAATTGAAATTCTTAATTTCATATTAATACCATGTGTATATGTATTTAATATTATTTTTTATATTAATTACAAAAATAAATTAGAATGCCTCATAAAACTAAGCAAACTCTTTCTCATTATACCATAATTATTAATTCATACAACATTTTCTATATCTTTTTTCTCATTATTATTATTACATGTCATAATAATAAATATAAATAAATGCAAACATAAAATAATGTATATATATCACATCTTTATTAATTAGTAATTATTAATTATCAGAATCTCTATTATAATATTCTGTTAACTGTATATGCATGGTAAGTTATTAATACCATATAATTGCACACTGTTTTATGATCATGACATGACTCTGCAACCCTTTTATTAACAACCTTCTTCCTTGTCAGTGCCATATATATATATATATACTTCATCATCAGAAGTTTCAATCCTCCATAGTTTTGTTTCTTCTGATTTGACTCTGTGAAGAAGGGTTGAGGAACAGATAAAGGGTCATTGAGATTTTCACAGACAAATTATAAACATGGCTGTGGCTGATGATGCATTTGATGAGCAGTGTGATTACCTTTTCAAAGCTGTTCTGATTGGAGACTCAGGAGTTGGGAAGACAAATCTGATATCAAGATTTGCAAAAGATGAATTCAGGTTGGATTCCAAGCCAACCATAGGTGTTGAGTTTGCATACAGAAACATCAAAGTCATGGAAAAGCTCATCAAAGCACAGATATGGGACACTGCCGGCCAAGAAAGGTAACCAAAAACTCATCAACTTTGATTTCTTTTCCAACCACTTCCAACCAATCACTGTGTTCATGTCTGCATAATTAACTGTTCATCATCACTTTATCTCTTGTCTTGTTTTCTTTCTCTACTCTCTTTGTCTCTTTCTTTCAATCTGTCTTCATGATCTTGGCAAACCAAATTGAGTGGTTGGAACAAAATTTTGAACACTGCTGTTTCTTTTGGTAAAAATTGAATTTTTATGTAATCCATGTAACTTTAATGCATGATTCTATAGATTATCTGAGTAAATTTTTAATTTTGATTGGAAAACTGTGTTAAAGTTTTGTTTTTGTGGTTAACCAAATTCTTGGGGTAATCAAGAAATAGAAAGAAAACAACCCTTTTGAAGCAGCAGAATGCAGAGAGCAGAAGATGCAGAACTCAGTTGCATGGTGTTTTGGGATTTTGTCTCCTTCTTGGTGTTGGTTTCATTTCAGTTTTCAATTTCTTTTTCAATGAAATTTTAAGGTTTTTTGTTTTCCAACTGGGATTTTCAAATTCAAAGTCGGTGTTTGGGGTATGCTTAGTCTAGAAGAATTTAATGAATAAAATTAATTTGACTTTATTATATTAGACTAATTAATTTCAATTTTTTTTGCCACTTTTCAGTTCCTTGCCTTATCTACTTTCCCACAAAATCATGTCCCACCACCTTGTTCTCTTGGCTGCATTTTTGTTAGCTTCCTATGACTCTTTGCCATTTGTATGGTGATGAAAGAGACAAAATATTTGTGTTAGTAGGTAAAGAGAAAGATAAAGAGACAAAAATGTTCACAGCAATTTTTTCTAAAGAAACTTTAAAAATAATTTATGCTTTTGGATTTGATCACTTTAAAAGATCAATGAAAAATTCAGAGGGGTGCCAATTGAGTATAGTTTTATTGTTATTTAATAATGATAATGAAGTTTGAATTTAATATCTCATAATTCTTCTTTACTGAGTCATGGATTAATTGAATATAGATTAGGTTTTGGGTGTGGAAGAAATATCTAGAAATCCTTCTATGTGGGGCCTAAACACATTTGATACACTGAGATGATCATGGTTGAATTCAACATAGGATTTACATGTATCTTTTAGGGTTTATATAAAAAAAAATGCCCATAAAATGAACACTTGTTGATCATTGAGTTGTGGAAGACTTGGTTGCTTTCTTCTAAAGCAAACACTTGAAAAATTACTTTTGGCCTCTACTTTTCTAAGACAACAAAAAGAAAAGAAAAAGTAGTTAGGTTTAAGCAAATTTAATGTTTGAATTGATGTCAAAGAAAAGTAGATGCACTTAGTTTGTAGGAAAAAAACTCTTATACTATGTGATCTCTTTTAAAGAAAACTAACATTTGAAAATTTTTAGTTTGCTGTAAATTGTTTCTCACTTTAAAAGAATTAAAATTTTAAGTTCAATTACATTTGTTTCTCCTAGAACTACATATACTTTTAGTATTTCAAGTTTCTTCTCAATAAATTAATTTTCTCTATTTTAAATATAATCTCATTTCTCTAAAGATAAAAACATCTAATAACATTCTCACTTTTTATACAAAATCTTGAGCATAATTATTATGAATACTATTAAAATGGCAAAAAACAATAATTATAACTCCACAAAAATTCTCATTGACTTCCTGATTTTCTGTTATAAAAAAAAGTGTTTGGATTTGTTGAGATGCTGTTTGGCTCACTTAATATAACCTAATACATTTATATCTGAATTGACTATTACCAAACCTAACTTTGAAAAGAAATTTAAGTCAAATTTTGAACAGAGTTGGAATTAGAAAGACTTAATGAAACTTTAAAATTAAGTGTATTAGCTAAAAATGATTTATCTCCTCTAGCATAATTGAAAAGTTGGCAAACCAATGCACCTTGCTTCATTGATCAATTTGAATGATGAGATTGAGAAAGGTGTGGAAGCACTAACATCATTTTCTTGCTTGATTTGGATCTGAAAATATTAAGAATATGTTTTTGACTATTTTGATTGGATTTTCTTGATTGAATTTACATACCAGTGTACTCATATAATTTTGTTCTGATATCTGATTCTGAAATACCTGTGAACAATTATGTGGTAGGTTTAGGGCTATCACAAGTTCATACTACAGAGGAGCCTTGGGGGCAATGCTGGTGTATGACATAACCAAGAGAGCAACTTTTGTGAATGTAAGAAAATGGCTTCATGAGTTGAGAGAGTTTGGAGGAGATGACATGGTGGTTGTTTTGGTGGGAAACAAGTGTGATTTGGTGCAATCAAGGGAAGTTGAGAAAGAAGAAGGAAAAGGGTATGCAGAAACAGAAAGGTTATGCTTCATGGAAACCTCTGCTCTGCAGAATCAGAATGTTGAGGAAGCATTCATAGAAATGATCACCAAGATTCATGACATCATAAGCCACAAAAGTTTGGAAATCAAAATGAATGGCACATCATTGAATCTTCCTAATGGGAAGGAAATCCATATAGCTGATGAAGTCACTGCTACTAAACAACCTAATTATTGTTGTTCATGATTATAGCTTACATGATGAAGTTTTGGTATTTTGCAAGAGTCTTTGATCATTCAGCTGTTGATTCTTCCCATTAGTTTCTCCACTTTCCTTTTAGTTCATATGTGATATATGTATGTATGATCTTGTGGTAGTGTTAGTTTTTTCCTAAGTGATGAATTATTTCATCGATCCCCTTTTATGTACAGATACTAGATTCGCATTTTCTGTGTCAGATCACATTAAAAAATAGAGAACTTTATTAAATGATTTTCTTTTATATGTGAGTTCATTTTACCTCATGCTAACCTCCAAATTTAATGGAAGATTTGTTTTAAATTTCTCTAAAACAAGGACAAGAAATGTAGGTTGGATACAACTTGGGTTCTTTTTTTTATATACTTTTTCTTCATAATCAAAATTTCATATTAGTAATTTGTCTCATAACAAATTATATCGAAAATGGTTAAATATGTTTTTTTTAGACGAAATTGATTTTCTTAGTCATAACTTTAAATCATCTAAGTGTTTGTACTATGAAAATAATCGAAATAGATCCTTTTGTTTGTAAAATTGATTCAATTTAAATTTTCACCTTATTAATTCATTAGAAGTAGTTATAATAGACATCAATCTGTTATCAAAACAACAAAATTTGGAAAAAACTAATGATCTTTGAAAAGAATTAACAATCATTTCACATATAAAATGACTCATTTCAATCATTTACACACTACAAATGTCTAGATAGTCTAAAGTTTGGACTAGAGACGAAAATCAATTTCGTGTTAGTAGATAGACAAAAACATATTCAACCTTATTGAAAACCAACATGCTATGGAAGTAAAGGTTTAATTCTGGTATAAGAAAACACCACAAAGTTATATTAAATATGAACACCTAAGTATTAGTTTTGTCCTTTCACATCCTAGATATGCAGTGTGAGGGAAAACTTTTGGCACACTCAAACTATGCACACAAAATTTAAGGCATTTGAACAACTTTTCACTCCTTGTGCATCTTTCTTAAACTGTTAAAAGTTACAGCTGCAAAATTTCATAATTATTTATGGACAGCAAAATTGAGAATTGATATTACCACAATTACAAAAGAATTGCGTACAAACAAATGGGACAACCTGACAATGACTGCACTTGCAGATTGCAAAAGGAAAACCAACAACAAAAGAGAAAACAATGAGAGAAAGTAAAAAGGAAAGAAACAAGAGTGGAAAGAATCACAAGTTGGACAATAATGTAAGTAAGGTGATGGCTTCAACCACTCACTTTTTTCATTGCAAAAAATTCTATACAACTTGACAACTTGTTCTCCACCTTTTCAGCAGCAAAATGAACAAAGATTTGGTTAGTTGTATGATTGTTTCCTATCTTGCTGTGTCTTCTACAACACGCGATGACTGACCCTTCTCATGCTTCCCCGATGCACTTGGTCGAGGCACTTGAGAGCTAAAAATTGTCTTCTGTAATGGCTTCAGAGCCGCCAATATTTCCACAAATGTAGGTCTCAACTTTGGATCTCTATAATACAAAAAGAAAAACACCCAATTAAGCAAAATAGAAAATTTTCAAGACACATCCATGTAAGATCACTTGGTTTTTTTTTTATAAAAGTTTTCATGTTACGTATCACTATGCAACAAGATAACATTTGAATCATATCATTCCTACTATTGTTTTACCTGGTAACCTTATATAGTGATGCACACACCAGCTGATTGCAGTCACTTGTCAATAAAGTTATTAAAAACCGTGTTCAATTTCATAATACATGAACATGTTTTCCGAGATTAGTTTATTTCAGACAAAGCAAACCAACATATGTAGCAAATGCTGTCATGAAAAAAATGCACCAAAAGTTTAGAAACATTTTAGAATGAAAAGTTTACTCACGTTTGCCAGCATTTCCTGATAATGTCTGCTATGGTAGGGTCTACATCATCAGGAATGTCAAGACGGCGATGCTGGAAACCCACAGCACCAACAACTTGCATTGGATTCATTCCACCCCAGGGTTGCTGCAAAGTAGAGAGCTCCCATAATATGACCCCAAAGCTATATACATCACACCTAGATATTGGATCACACCTTATTAGCATCATAAAACCATGAAGGGTTTTTAAAAAGTGGTAAAGCCAATATGAACAAGTAAACAAGCTTCAAATATTTCTTGTTGATGAAAGAATATTGTATTAAATAGAGGAAAAAGGTAACTACAACAATGAAAGGAAGCTAAGAGAAAATCTTGGGCCTAACAAGTTTGAAAATGACAGTAATACGTATATAAAACCCTATTCAATACCATATCAAAGGATACACAAAACACCCTTGAAAGAGCAGGTATTTTGCTTCAACTGTATGCAACAGACATTGCACAATACCGCAACATTTAGCTTTTTTTTCTTAGGAAACCATTAAATAAAATCGTGAAAAATGGCAACAGGGCAGAAAGACAACACCTAGAATATCAAGGACTCCAACAAGCTTTCTTCATGAGAAATTATCCATATAACAATGCAAAAATAGATAGTTACTACTTGCCAAAGATTTATTGTATAACAATGCAAAAAAATAGTTGTTTCTTAACAAGCCTACACATGTGGTACAAGTATGCAGCATATCATTTAGTGGCAATTTTAAGTAAAGGAGGAGTTGAAAGAAGAGAAAGGATGCAACTGCACCTTGTACCCCTCCGGCATAATAACAATAACAACAACAATAGTAACAGATAAATAACAATAAAAAATAATAACAATGACAAACTTGAGTAAAAAAATTACTTCTCATTTGAAGGTTCATTTCTCAACACCTCGGGAGCCATCCACTCAGCCTAAAACATGATATGAAAAATGGATTAACTAATATATTTAGCTGGACAATCTTTTATTGATAAGATGAGACGTAAAAAGAATGGCAATGCAAGAATTGAATGCATAGGAAATGCTCAAATAAAGAAAAAACCTATGATAAATACGTCACGTGGAAAAAGAGACAACCATACACATAGATGAATATCGCTGGCTGAAACACTAACCAGCATTTACCTGCCTTATAATGTGATGTGTTTTATTCTGATATTGCATTCATGAACACTTTACACTATTGTATGTGTATGTACAGGTGCATATAAGGCATGACTTCAATTAAACATTTAACACAGTGAACAACCATGCAAGCAAAGGGATGAAAGAATAAATAAGCTGAAATGAATAGAGTTTTAAGATAGCTTACTGTTCCTGCAGTTGATCTGGAAGAAAGGAATGTGCTATGCTTCATCCGTGATAAGCCAAAATCACATACCTATTCAACAGACAAATCAAACATCATCAAAGTCAACACAAAGCATCCTCCATGATACCAACAATTTTTTATCATGAAAATAGATTGCACCTTCACAACCCAATTTTTGTCAACGAGAAGATTTGGGGACTTCAAATCCCGATGCACTATCACTGGAGTGCAGTTGTGCAAATAGTTCATACCTCGAGCCTGAGATTCAAAAGAAACAAATTATATCAAATGAGCTTTACAGGTTGGTTATAGCAAATTAGCAGTTCCTTTCTAATCAGTGATGCATCAATGAAAGACAATAAATCTTACAGCATCAATAGCCATTTTCAAACGCCTTCGCTCATCTAATTGATTGTTTTGTCTATGAAGCAATCTATACAAACTTCCTCTGCAGAAGATAATCTAGATCTCAGTAATTGAAGAAAGAAAAACAAAAAAGCCCTCCAAAAGTATTAATCAATCACATTAAATAAATACCATAGTAGTGTTTTAGATAGAGGATTTTAAGAGGATAATCCATCCTTATAGAAAATCTGAAATGCTTTGTGACAAAATATGTTGTTTGGGTAATGATAGTTAAAAGAAATTGAAATTTTAGAATTTTATTAGTAATGGGATTAATAGAAAATTAGAGAATTTCAAATTCCACCTAAAAAATAAGAATTCAAATTTCTTCATACTCTCAAGTTCATGTTTTCTATTTTTATATTTTCTCCTCAACTTGATTTTGGTTGGGGCAAGGAGGTTGTTTTTTGGCAGATACAAATTGATGTCTATCTTGCTTATTTTGTTTGTCAATGTTTGTAGTGATTATTTGTTTTTATTATAGTGTTATTCTTTGTCAATAACTTGTTAGAACTTTTTTAATGTTGTTTAGAAAAAATTGCAGCCAATGTTAACTACAATTGCTTTTTATCAATGTCACTTGGAGGGATTTTTCAACTGACATCAACTGAAAAGTCGACAAAAAAGTGTTGGTCGACTCAATCGATAACAAAACTTCATCAATGTCAGTTGAAAAATCTTGACAAAATTTGACCAAAAAATAAAATCAACCAAGATCAACTAAAAAATATCATCAATATTGATATTTTTTAATTATTAATTGATATTTAAATAATTTGTGTATTTGGTGGTAATTGAAATACTTTATCCAGACGAAAAAATTAAAATTCAATAAATTTAAATGGTCTTAAAATTCAATGCATTTGAATGTCTTGTAAATTGTCAAATTTCCTGTGGAAACACAAGGGTAAAGGAAGTTGTAAGGATCCAAATTAATAAAATTTGAACACAAAAGTTATGTCATTATTCATACATGTGACAGAAGACAAGTTAGGTTTAAATAAATGAGATGTAAAACTGTATACAAAAAGTTTGAAAATGCATGTGTAGAATATTCATCTATCAGAATATGCAATTCAGGATTATTAAAAAACAAATAAATCACTAAATCTCAGCAAGTTTAGCTATTTCTTTCCAATTAGCATTAGGGCTATATGCCACTTGCCCACATCATTTAGTAAACAAATTTGGGAAGAACAGAAGAGAAGAATGTGAAAAAGTGAAATGAGTTTCTCCATAAGCCAATTTGCAGAAGTTCTCTAATACAGTTTCTCTAAATTCTTATTTTTAACCAATGTATATGCTAATTTTAGCTCGTTTTATCTCTTTCAATTTTCTAAAAATGTTATAGAGAAGTTTGTCAAAACATTCTCCTATAGAGATACAAAAAATTTCATGCAGTACAATTTCAAAGGAGGGAAATATCAATTTCTGGAAAAAATTCAATTTGACTATAAACAATCCCACATAACTAATGAATCACTGAGAAATCAAGAATTTGAAGTACCTGGGAAGAAATTCAGTAACAATTGAAAGATTTTGAGGTCGAGTTACTGCTCCCATGAAGAGAACAACATTTGGATGCCTCAATCTTTTCATTATTTTGACCTATTGAAATTAATATCATAAGCTTTCTGGAATTTAATTTATACAATAGTGTTGGCATTCAAAGTAAAAATGCACATTAACTTCATGAAAATCACAGAAAGTGGTTCTAATCTGACACATTGTGAAGTATCTGAATATACATCAGAAAAAATAGCAGAACAAAACAAATGAGTTTATCAACAGAGGAGAAACATAAGGTATTCTCATAAATAAAGAAAGTAGAAAATAGATATTCTCTTGGATTATCTAATTTTTCCTTTTATATTCAAAGGGATTTTAAGCCACTAATGTTGAATTTAAAATTAGTGTGCTTTGAACAAAATAAATTTTAGAAAACTAGAGTGAAAGAGATAATCTGTAAAATTTACTAAGAATTTTTATTTATTTTCAATATTTTCTTTATACTTTAAGTTAACAAATAAAGATGAAAAATTGGAGTTTTAAAGGATTAAAGCTTTTGAAAGCATTGAGCCTGGACATCTAGACCATCATACATAAATAGGATTAAAGAAAGAATTTGGGGTATTTTGATATTTTTCACTCACTTTTAAGAGCATTCATCATCTCTCCAAAAGCTAAGGTATGGTGGGAAGGACAAAAAGGGTGGAAACTCAAGTCTCTTCAAGGGGTCCCTTTTCTTTATTTTTGCTTCTATTTTCTCTGTGTCTAGCTTTACCCTTTTTGTTAGGGTAGGGTGAATTACAATATAATTCTAATTCCTGAATCTCTAATTTGGATTATTAATGAAATTTTATTTCTTTATCTTCGTGTTTATGTCCCGTGTTCTTAACCCTCTCACAAGACTTCATCAACCTTGGGATGACTTTTGATCTATTTGGTAAATAGAAACATAAACCTTGTAATAGTTTAGGGAGTTCTACACTGAAAACTTTTAAATTTCACCTGAGGAATTAGGATTTGAATAAATTAGCAAATCTGTAAACAAAGCGGAAATTAAATTGAACCAATACTCATATTTTAAAGCAAAAGCTAAAATCCACACTAATCGAAGTATACAACAATTTTCAAATTAGACTAGAAAAGTGAAAAGTTTAGTAATCTTAACAAAAGAATTTGCAGCCTTATTATATGTTGTTAAGAAGGTGAAGCACACAAATCACATCAATGCAAGCAACTGAAAACATAAACCACTAGATCACACTGCAAAAATGAGTAAACAATCCAAAAGAAATACAGTGGGGAAGTAGAGATGGCGCGTACTTCAGTTTTGAACTCTTCAAGTGATTCACCAGATATATCTTGATCTAGAAATCTCTTTACAGCAACTTCCTACGAACCAAAAAGCAGAAATGTACTGTAGGTGTAAGAATTCTATAATCTATAATATAGCAGAAAATTATCCTAACAATACAGACAATAATAAAATGTGAAGTGAGCTAGTAGTAAATATTGCAAAAAAAAAATATTTTGTTCAGATCAGAATGCAACTAAAGCCCAAGAATTCTTGGCATTGGCACAGACATTCAATTAAAAAAAAGATTACATTTCATAATTTGTAGCACATACCCAGGTGCAAGTGCATCAGTAATAAGTCTTGACACTGTTTATTTCATTTTTAAAAAAGGATAATAGTAAAATAAAGTTGGATAACACATGCCTTGGTGAAAATAACAATATCAATAGATTCAAGTTCAAGAATATAAGAAACTCACAGTTCCACGCCATTCACCACGATACACCTCCCCATATGATCCTGCATGTCAAACGTGCAAAACCAGATAAATAGTACCTACCATCTAAGAAAAGAATGTAATCAGATCTTATAGAAGAAAGTACAGTTAATACCAAGTCCAATACGCTCACCGAGGGAGATTTCCTCCCACGGAATGTCAACCTCAGCAACATCCTGATCATCTAATGCAGAGTCAGATTTTGTGCTATCATTACTTAATACTGATCTATCAGATCTTCGGTCAGCTTCTGAATTTGCTCCTAAAGCTATATGTTCTCCATCACCACTACCCTTCAGGTCATAACCAGCACTGTCTGTATCTCCATCGCTTCGACTGCCTTGTTCATACTGTTTACTGACAGCAGCAGTTGTTGCTACTACAGCTGCAGCAGTAGCAGTAGCAGCTGCTGCTGCTGGAAGATCTATGTTTGAGTCAATGCTAGATCTTGCCACCGCAGCTACCATAGAAGATGCAACAACAGCAGCGGCGGCAGCTGCAGCAGCAGCAACATTTTGACCATATTTTACCTGAGATGGTATATGCTGTACAGCTGGTTCCCTTGTATAAAGAGGAAGGTTGATTCCTAAACCTTCTACAGGTTTAGAATGCTCTACCTGATCACTAGAACTTGCTTTGCTCTGAACTCTATTGTGAGCCAAAGGAGGCAAAACTCGAGCATGAAAGAGATTACCATCAAGCTCAGCTTCTTTCTGTCCACTTCCCTGCTTAGGTTCATCATTTTCTTCTGTTGGAAAGTAGGCCTCAGTTGAGGAACCTGAGTCATCATCATAAATTTCAGAAAATAGATTTGGAGGAGCAACCACACCACTTTCAAGTAAAACGTCATGAAGTCTCTGGGCTAAGTGAGGGTTTTCCTTTGCAGCATCAATCATGTATAGAGAAACATCTTTGACTTTCATCCTACGTACTGCAGGAGAACTGATCCCTTCAGTCCAAGATGGAGATCTTGCATGTACATGTGGATGATTAGGTCTGCCAGGAGCTTCCTGCTCCGCGATCTTCTCAACATTGTGAGGGCTTTTAAATTCAAACAAGGGTCTTATTGATTCTTCCTTTCCCGTAGAGGGCACGCTTACATCAGATAATTTACCTATATGTTTTGATCTGTTTCCTTTGTCCAACATCCCCAAATCCAAAGTTTCTTCGTATGAACTTCCAACACCACTGCTGGATGATGCTACATGTGAGGAATCAGGGTCTCTAGATGAAGGACTGGCCACATAGGAAGATTCATCGCACTCTATCTGTGATCCAGTTGCATCAGATGGAATAAGTGTTCCAGGATCTGCCATTAGATCAACAATGTATTCCCTGAAATTCAAATCAAGCACATGTTAAAATACAGCTTCTATCCTAGGACAATATGACACAAAACATTGAGAGACGCCATTCCGTGTGTTTTCTATCCAATAGAAAATTGATGACAGATAATATCTCAATGGCATTGGCAATGTGTAGATAATTATAAACAAAAAGATTCTGCGTACTTGCCAATACTATAATAAAAACTAATGAAAGTTACCTTCCATCATCAATCTTGACAAAGTTTATAGCCACGTTGTCGGAACTTGTATATTGCAGCCCCTTCACCAACCGGCATGGGATGCCCAAACTATCAGCTAGAACCTACATTTATTATAAATCAATATTTTTTACTGCTTACCAGGACTCATTGGAAAATACATCAGAGAATAGAGAAAGTTCACAAACATAAAAATTATGCTATATTAGACATAATAACGTGCTTGATCCATATACACAGCCCAAACCAACAGGAAAAAGCTTTTGTTGTTATATCATAAATGTATAGTAAAATTGTGAAGTACTAAGAAGTAAGAGAATATAATAAAGACATCAGAGTTTGTGTAGTTCACCCAAAATTGATCCTTCTCTTGAATCTTGATATATTCTAACAACTTTTTTGGTGTAAACCTAACAACACCTTTCATTAGAGCCTTCTATCAACTAATACATGGGATAATTCCTAATTGAAACTCAAACCACAAAACAAAACTGGTGGGATAAATACCTTAAACAACAATGCCCGATGCCGAGCCAATCCAATAGTCAGAGAACCAAGTGGCAAAAGTATGCTACCAAGGGTTGCTTTGAGACTGTAACTAAGACTCCTCCATGCTCTTGTCATACTTTCAGGATCTCCAACTTGTCCACCCATATAGTCAGCCACAAATATTGCAAGCTTGCGAACCAAATTGCTATCTATAACTTCAATATCTGAACTTGATCTGCCAGTCAACTCCTGGGCCTTTTGCACAAGTTTCAACAAATTTGAATCAGCAGCCCTATTGACCAAGACAGCTTCGCACGAACCACTACCTGAGATTGATGTTCCTTGCAGTTGCAAATCTTCAAGGGAAGGCATTCTTGTAGGCTTTGACTCAGTTAAGTTCCCATACAGATCGTAGAAACCATCCAAGATCTTGTCATCATAACCAAGAGCATTGTAATTCTGTGAAGCACGGATAAATCTACGATATGAGATAAGTTAGAAAGGAATATAAGTAGGACAAATAGGGTCAACTAACCAGATGACACATAGGAGTAAGTTCCTTATATAACAACCGTTTAATGCATGCATCATCTAAAACAATATATATCAATCTATGTAAATACTAAAAAAGATCTGCAATTATCTCTATAAAAGGACAACCGTGACTCCAAGTCTATAACCAAAGATCTCATAAAAAGCTTAGAATAACACTAATAATTCCAAATGCATAAGCTCTATGGAAACCATCCCAGCAAAGTATACCAGGCTAGCAACATTCTATACAAACATTTTGTATGACTAAAGGATTGGACACTAAACAATTTAAGAGGCATTTGAACAAGAAAAGACCTATATGCAAGTTATGTAAATAAGAATTAATATTATTTCTCTGATTAATGTGTCATGGACCAATTATTCCAAAAGCTTAAGTAATTAGGTGAAGACACAAATGGTCTCTTACATATCTACCGCAGCCCCTCACCCGAACCCTTTGAGCTAGATGCATTGATAATGCACAAGCCCACCTACTTTTGCTGAAATTTATCGTATTAGGGCTGCAAATCAAAGTCTAGACAATATAAGTTTGTTCTGTCATGAACCAAACATCCCTCAAAGCTTAAGTTGCTAGGTGAAAAGGACTGGTAAATGGTTCATAACATTTATAACATTATGTCCATCATTTTATCAGAGTGGTTTCAGAATCTTAAGAGAAATAAGTTTTTCCTTTATTCAAGGGCCAAAGACCTTAAACTTCTATTGAAAGAATCATATTTTGGTCTCAGTATTTAAACATAACTTCAACTCTAAAATCCAAATGAAATTTTCCCTTATTTTCGTATCGAGAAGCCAATCAATTTGTTATATTCTAAACCATTATTAATATCCAGGTTGTACGCCAGATTAGTCCATACTGCAAGGATGCAATGCACCTTTGCCTTGATTTAAACATCACTTCTCAAGAAATACAGCTGATGCCGAATGATGTTAGAATTTCCACCCTAAAAGCATAGTTCAGAATGCTACTAATATATTTAACAGTGTCCAAATTCTACCAACTATCACGATTTGCTATCCGTGTCATTCCAAAAGGGTAAGAAAGGTCAAAGGAAAAACCCCACATGAATAAGTGCAATCGCATGTGATGTAAATACAGTCTCATACCCTTTCTTCCATTTTTCTTTTCTCTTCATTCATCTTCATGCTAAGATCTATACCCCTAATTAAAACTTCATAGTCCAAACAATGCCAATGAAGAATGAAGTACCAATCTACACATCTGAAAATCTTTTCAAAATTCTAGAAGTCTCGCATAATCATATTTCCGCTAAGAATGACCTGATTATCAAACTTACGACTTCCAATGACTTTTCTTCCAGCAGCAGCATGAAAACAAGAAGAATGTGAATGAAGTGACTTACCCAATACCGGTAGGCCACAACTTCACCTGGTGTATAACCAGGGTCACAAGATCCCAAACTGATCTGCTTAACAGCTTCAATCTGCACAGCCTCAGGATCCTCCTTTGCACTCAGCTCTAAAGCCAACTGTATCTGATACTCTTCCTCCACTTCAGGATCCCTGGAAGCACTAGACTCTGAATCAAGCCTAGCTGAATCTGACACAACATCCAAACCACCACTGCTCACTGCATCAGATGCCTCCATTCTCACGCCCCCTGCCTGGCTCAAAGATGGAGGAGGACTAGGACTCTGCCTATTGGCAACTGAATGCAACCAACTGGAGAGCCCAGATAAGGGCTTTTGCTCAGAACTTTGAGTGGGCTTTGAGCGCAAAATCTTCTTGGAAGATGAACCAATATTGGACTTGCTGCCCTTGGATGAAGAAGACCCTTGTTCATTCTCTGATCGGTTAGACATGATGTGAAGCTTCTTAAGAAGGTTCTTCATATCTTTCCACTGAGCAAAAGCACTGAATGCTAGAGAAGTGGAAACACCTCCATAATGATCTTGGACCAAGCATGAAATCCAAATCACTTTCTCATAGAAGAAGAACCATTAAAGAAAAAGCTTTTTTTTTTTTTGCTGGCTCTTTAAACCCAAAAAAATACCAAATCAAACAACAGTACCCTTTTTCAACCCTTGCCCAATCAAGGCGATCCAGATGCCTTGGATTGAAATGGAGCAGATTCCTTTACCCCAGGTAACAACAGATAAACACTGTTGAGAGTCTCAGAAAATACACCAACTGAATTAAACATGTGCAGCCTCAACTCCACCAACTTCAAATGTTCTGTAACACTATTACACCACTCCACACATCCTCATCATCATCATCTTTAGGAAGCAGAAAGAGGAAAAAAAACGAGAATCACTGAGCACCCCAGATTGAGAAAGATGGATCTTTCTAGCACAAAAATAGAAGGAGGGTGGAGTGTTTAAGAGAACATTAAAAGGGTAAATTGTAAATAGAGTAGAGAGAAAGAGAGAGAAAAAACAACAAGTGGAAGAAGTAGTAGGGGCCACAAAGGATGACCCACTTGAGTAGAGGGGCAGAAGGATTTGAAGGACCCAGAAAAAGGTAAACTTGGTGGGAAACACAACAACCAATGAAACACACCACTTGTTGGTTTTTTCTTTCTTCCTTTCTTCTCACCCTCTAGTTTCCAAACTCAAAATGCCATGAAATTGAACACAGCTTTACTTTGTGTTTAACTTTTCACAAAGTTCAATACTTTTCAAATTTTAAAACATGGTTTTAGACCTTTGAAAATTACTTCTTAGGAACTGGAAATGAACAAAACTAAATTCACCTCAAATTTATGAAATTTACACCAAACATGACACTCAAACTGGAAGATGAAAACTTGATTTCAGCACATGTAGGAACCTTTTTACATTGTAAATTAATCAAAAATCACTTCAAATATATTTGTTGAAAGTAGTTAAAAAAGTCAATAAATTTATTTTCATGAAGAGGATGCACAAACATCTGCATTATACTTTATAATTAAAAAAAAAAATCCCTTTGGTTATTTGAAGCAAAACCAATTTTTGTCTTTGGTGATATTTGCCACTCTTTTTTCCAACAAGAGGACAAAATGGTTTTGAAGTGGAAGTAGCAAAAACTCACTTTCATGCTCAAGCTTCCATATTCACCATTCACCATTCACCATTCTTCAACAACTATTATAATAATAATAATAATAAATAATAATAAAAAATTCCCACTTTGTTTGTCACTAACCATCTTTCATGGTGTAAATCATATAACTCAATTCAACACTACTCCATTTGGCTAAGTAAATTATTTTCTATATTTGCCATTTTTAGTGTTGGACAGATCAAAAAGTAATGAGTCTTTTACTACTACTTACTTTTTAGTAGAAAAGTTCATAAAACAATAAACTTAAATATGTTCAAACTCTCCTATTACCTATTTTTTGTTTTGAATATTTAATATTTTTTAAATTAAATCCATAATAAATTTAAAAATGTGGTTTAAGTTTATGAATATAAATTTTATTTATATTTATTCTGGTTTAAATTTTAAAAAATATTTGTTTTATACAAGCTATCATGCAAATATCAAACTTGACATCTCAATTAAGTTGACACCTCGAGTAACAATAATCTGTCATCACATAAAAAAAATATAAAAAACTAGATCAAAACTCATATATTAATAAAACAGTACATAAAATTTTAAAAAATATTATAATTTTTTTCTTTTAATTTTCAATATTTTGTTTATCGTAACAACTCCAATTTTTGGTGACTTATTAGGTCAATATAAGAAACGAAATATAGTTAATACAAATAATTGATCAACAATTACAACTTAAAAGATGCATTAGCAATATAATTGACAGAGATAACGAAGGAGATTTAAAATAAAATTTTAATTTATTAAATATTCAATCTAAAGAAAAAAAAATTATTGGTATTCAAAACAAAAGTAAGTTGGAACCTGAAACATACTTAGGGCTAAAAAAAATATATTAAAATGGTTTTAACATAAGAAAACATGGTCTTTTTACATTTTTATTTTGAGGAATTTTAAATTTATGTTAATTATATAAAATAAGTATTATCGTCGTGCAAAAATAGTTTAGTAGAAAATTTTACCAAATTATTCATCATCAAACTTTCAATTTTACACTATTTATTTTGTTTATTTATATACTTTCTTCCTGCAGAAAAAATAAACGATACAGCACGAAGATGCTTAATTACTGTTCTTAATTAGTTGAGGGTTTAATTAATTATTTCATGATGCACATACGTTAATGTGTTAATACTTAAATTAAAACATTTATGTTTAAGTCTATGTATGAATAATTTTTCTATACTTTAATATCCAATATTAGTCATTTTATGGTATAAAGCAATCATAAAATGAAAAACATAAGAACTATAAAAACATAAAAAGAATATTTATACAGTTGAAAAACAATTGAATTTCGTACATAATTGAGTTCCATTTTATTTATTATCAGAGCCGAATAATAAATTATTTCATGCAGATGAATTAACGAAGAATTTTAATGCTGATTAATCTATTGCCAATTTACAAAATTATACTCTAATAACAAAGTTTCACCAGTACTACAATAACTAATGTCAAATAAAAACTATTTTTAAATAAATAAAAACAAAATTTAGAGTAAAAAAATCAATTACACAATTAAATTAAATATTATACTAGAAATTAAAAATATTATTAATATTTAAAGTAGTTTCTATTATTAATAAAATTTATAAATTAGTTTTTAAATTTGTATTTAATTAGTTAACAAGATTTTAACTACTAACTACTTTAAATTCTAAAATTGACATTTAATTAGATATCAATTAACTAATTAAATACCAATCTAAAAACTAATTTATAAATTTATAAATTAATTTAAATATTAATAACTTTTTAGTCTATAAAATAGTATTCAATAATCATTTCTTTTCTCTCAAATTAGTTTTTATTTAATAACTTTTCTAGTAATATTTTTTTTTAAATGAATAAAGTTTCAATATATAAGGGTTTCATTTTATAAAATAATATCTAACGTAGTCAATGATCAATTCTTTTTTTCTCTCAAATTAGTTTTTTTTTAATAATTTTTCTAATAATATTTTTTTAAATGAATAAAGTTTCAATATATAAAGGTTTCATTCTTTTTTAGCAAAAAAATAAATATATATATATATATATATATAAATCTATAAAGTTGAACCAGAATCCTAACTTATGACTGGATATTTTTTTATGATTGGATAAACTAAATTAAAAACATTAATTTGCAGCAACGAAAAAAATGATTAAGAAGAACCCTCAGCAAAGGGCAACAAAAAGTGCATTAAGTTAAAGAGAAAGAAAAAATGTGTGTAGGAGAATGAAAGAAAAAGTCATAAGTAGGGTTTATTATTTTGATATTAAATAATATGTGTTGATTTTTGTTAATGTTGACCAATGGTTGTATTCATGTTATGTCTTCATCCAACAAGGGTTTACTCATGAAGGAAAATGACTTGTTCTAAACCCTAGCCCATATACTTTGATTATATATCAAAATGAAAGAGACACAACACACACCTTTTCAAAGGTTTTATTGTTGTGGATCACTACAAATCATCACCTCTTACCTCAAATTCTTAACCCTTCACCACAACTTAATCTTACTTTGGATGATTCATCCTTTAACCTAAAAATCAAAGTGAGATGATGAGAAAAGTAGTTGATCAATACATGTAGAGGTGTTTGTTTGTGTGTGTCTCTTCTTTCTTTTATGGTGCCCTAGTTTGGAGGGTTCATGTGGGAGCCTCTCATCCTCTTAAACTACATTTATTTTATCAAAATAATAATAGTTTCATGGCTTGATTTATTTAGTCCCTTAAATTAAAAGGGTTGTCTTACAATCAAGTTTTAGGTTTAAGAAAACTTTATCTAAAATTGATAGGCCATTAAACACATATTCTTATTAAATAAAAACTAATTTTAGAGATAAAAATAATTAATCAATTTGATTAAATCATATACTATTTTAAAATTATAAAAATTATTGATATCTATAATTATTAATAAAATTTATAAACTAATTTTTAAATTGATATATGATTACCTACCAGCTAAATTCAGTTCTAAAATCGAGAACTAATTAGATATTGATTTATAAATTAATTTATAATTTTTTATTAATAATAGAAATTATTTTATATATCAATTTTTTTTTAATTTTTAAAATAATATTTAATTTAATTAATATAATGATTAATTATTTTTTATCTCAAAATTTGTTTTTTTAATGAATGATTTTGTAATGATTTAAATAAAACCAACTTCATTATTGTAGTGCTTAAACTTGTAGTAATGAAACATGTATTTGATTTGTTCTTAAAATAAAATATTAATAATAATTTCAGAACAAAACTAAGGACATATTAGAAAGATATTTTTCCATGAAAACAATTTTTTATTTAAGAAAATTGTTATTTTTTTCTTCTCTCACTCATTCTTGGAATCCAATAAAAAATATTAGTGTATTTGGAAAGTCAAACCAAGCAACATGCAAAATCTATTCTTTTGGGGTTTGAAGCAATGTAAAATATAAACAAATACTCCAATATTTTAGGTTGCTTTTTTTAGCATGGATTTGATGGATCATATGATGAAATAGTACCATTTTTTTTCTTTTCCATTTCAATTTCAGCAAAAAGAACAAGTTGGAGGAATTTTTCTATTTTAAGTAAAGATTCCTCTCATAAACAACCAAATATAATGTGACGAATTTGATGATTTTTTGCCCTCAATACACATTTCGTGACCATTCATCCAAACATTGAATAATGAAGAGAAATGAGGAATTGGGTTCACACCACAATTTGAAATATTCAACTATATACATCTTCTTCATGATTATCTTCAAAATTAATGTAATATAAATTTTTGTTTATATATTGTATTATATATTGCGTATGGAAAAGTTTATTGGTTGTCTTTATTTTTTATGTTTATTGATGTTCAAACTGTTTTGGCTATTGAGTTTTATGAACTTATAAATGTTATGGAAGAAGTTCAAAAGAAGGGGTTTTGGTCTAATCCTCTAATTTTTTTTCTTTTAATAATATTTTTTTTTCATGTGATGACAAATGATTGTTGTTATTTGGGATGTCAGCCTAATTGGGATGTCAATGTGTACAATGATCCCTAACATGACTTTATAAAAAAATAAAAAATAATAATAATTTGTAGTTGAAATTTTGTTACCTAATTAGATATCAATTTAAAAATTATTTATCAATAATAAAAATTATTTTAGATATTATTAATTTTATAATATTTAAATAATATCTAATTTAGTCAATTAATAACTATTTTTTTATAAAATTGATTTTTATTTAATAATTTTTTCAATAAAATTATTAAAGAGGTTCTACCAAATTATTCTATTTTCTTCTTTTTGTCACAAGATACGAAGTATTATGTTTATAGAGTAAAATAAAACAAAGGAAAAAGACGGAAACTAAGTGAAAAGTGAGACAATTTTATAAATTTCTTAGTTGAAAACATAAAAATTATTTTCTCTTGTTTAGTTATCTAGAAAGTAATTAAAAAATAATATATATATATATATGATCTAAATGTTTTTGAAAAAAAAACATGAAAAACAAGCATATTTTAATTGTTTTCTTTGTCAAATAGTGGACATATTTTTTGTTCTCTTATTTTATTTTTTCTTGTTAACACAATGAATCATCCATAATTTTTAAAAGGATCGTTAGGATAGGATCGAAAAGGCTCTGATATCATATTACGAAGTGAACTTTAAGCCTAATTTAACCCCATAAAACCGACTCATGAAATTGAGGTTTGCATCCACTTATATACAATGAATTGTCCTCATCTCTAGTTGATGTAGGATCTCCAATAAATAGCTTTCAAAACTTATTAGAAAAACACTCCAATTGAGTCAAAATTCAATTAATTATACGTGTGATTTAATTACATATAATATATTATATAAAATCACATATATGAATTAATTAGTGTATGTCTTTTTTTTTTTCATTTAGAGGGTTAAAAAAACTTTGACAAAATGATTAAAATAAATTAATTGAAAGTTATATTCGTTATTTATCTTCAGCACCAAGTCACACAAAGAAATTAAATTTATTCTAAGTAAACGAAGAGGTTGACTCTACAAATTGAGAATTACATGTTATACGAATATACTTAGAACATTTCTAAATAATATTATTTTTTTCATAATATATAGTTGACTTTTAGTGTGCACCATTAAATACAATTAAAAAAAACAAAAATGAAAAAGTTATTTTGTTGATTTCCATTACGACGAGCATGGGAAGATGCAAAGAAAATTCATCTTAATTATTCTTTTCGTAATAAACATAAAAAAATATTAAAAAAAGTCTAATGAAGTTAAAATAGTTTATATGATAGTTCAGCGTACCAAACAAAATAGTCAAAATATCTTAGTTTATATATTTATGTTTATTTTAGACCTATGAGATATTGTCGAACACTAAATGCAAACATAAATTTTAATGAGAATCCAAACTCTTATTTGTCATTAATAAAAAGTAATAACAATTTAACAATAATGGCAGAAATAATTCATATTCAAAATTATTTAACATTTTATAAGGACGAAAATGACAAAAACAAAATCTTAAAATAACAAGTTATTAATATTAGAAGAAGACAAAATAAAATACTAAAAGAATCAAAACAAAAATTACGATATTTCATTTTTTTTCCCACGTCTTTAGTCTAATAGTGAAAATATTTTCTAAGTGCAACATTCACATTTCACTAACTACTAAATTGCATTTCATACTAATATATATAATTTTTATAGATAACTCATGACTATTAAAAAAATGTCAAATTTCATTATTATATACAAAAACTTAATGCAAACTAAAAACTCTTTTTAAATATATATATATATATATATATATATATATATATATATATATATATATATATATTTTTTTATATATAAAAAAAAAAACATATATAAATATTATATATAAAAAATAAATAAAAAAAAAAATAACTTTATATATATATATATATATATATATATATATATATATATATATATATATATATATATATGCTTCAATATTGAGAAACCAACACATTTATGACTAATATTCAAAAGACTGATATAAAGTTTTCACTAAAGAGAAAAACTTAATTTAATTTATTTTAAATCATCTAATTATTAATTCATATTAAAAACTAAAGTTATTTTAGTCCAATTGGCTTAGTGTATTTAAAATTTTCAACAACAATACAATTCAATATCAATACTATATTTCATAAAATTTAATAACCGTAAGAATTAATCAAAACAGTTCACTACACTATAACTGTCCAAGATTTTTTCAAAGTTAAGTCCATTCATCAATAGTTAATATTAATTCAAAATGTGTTCTCAATCAATATTAATTCCAAACATAAAATGATCTCAATCCAAATCTATTCCAAACATTTTTCATATGTGCATATGCTTGGTACCTAACCTATGGTTTAATGTATATAATTTCAATCCATTCAAATAGCTTGTCAAATTAACTTTTCTTACCTATAATTTATGTTTTGTTTTTTTAGAGAAATTAATTTGAAGAGAGAGAATAATTAAAATACTCATTGTTTATTTTACACCCTCTCATCATGAAATAACTGAAATCTTGTACTCTAATTATATAAATTGAGAAGATTAGTTTTATATGTTAAAATAAATATTTATAATAAAAATACATAATTATAACTTAATTTATAAATATTTATAATTTAAACTATGATGTTATTATATATTTTTATTCTTCAAACAACACAAAACTTATATCTTTGACGGACTAGTCAACCATAACAAATGTATAACGAGATGTCTTTTTTTTATGAAAAAGCTTTCAGGAGTGTAGTCGTTGGGTGAAGACTTTATTCATTAGGCGACTAAAAGTTGTTAGGTGTGTTGATGCCTTTGATTGGGCGAGCATAATGGTGATTGGGAGAATTTGAACATGTACTTAATTTTTTAGGCACACAAAGTGTTGGTTGATCGAGAAAGTATTTTATAAACTTTAACAAACATGTTTTTGTTTCTAAATGCTAAAAATGGTTTATCTTTCATCAAATTATTATATTGTTTAACAATGGTTAAATGTTATTAAATGTGATAAATGATAGTATTAGTCATTGAATTGTGGCTTTTGATCAAATGGAATATGTGTGTAGAATAAGTTTTTAATAATGATATGTATGTATGAATAAGATGTCACAATTTTGAGATGATATGTGAACCATTGTTTGAGTTGCATATTAAGTAAAAATACTTATGCTGCAAGAAAGATCTCTTTGTTTCACTAATGGTCCAAGACACATAAATTAAGATATCATGTGGTGAGAAACTCATAGTTATAATGAACTTACCATAACTCATTATTCTTGGGTTCACTTGCAAATCTAAGTCTTTGCGTTTAATTTGTTGAATACCCTTTGATGCATAGATCCATGTGTGTGATTTATATCATTTTTGTGGTGTTTGATTGAAATTGAATTGTTTATGAATTATTAATAAAATTATTTACTTTTATATACATTTCTCATGTTAAAAAAATATTCAATATCTTATCCTTATATATGTCGTTTATGTACTGATTTACTATGATCGTACCATATACATAAACATAAATAAACACAAGTGCAAAAGGAGCATCTTGAAAATTACATTAAATTTTCTTTTGGAAATATTTATATTCATACTTATTTTGTATATGTATGGTTAAGTTGCATTTTAAAACACATTAAATTAGATACTATTTTAGAAATAAAAAAATTGTTTCTAAATTAGTTTCTATTATTGTTAAACGGTTTCTAAATTAGTATCTAATTAGCTACCAAAATTTTTACTACCAAATTTAGAATCTAAATATTTGGTAGTTAAAACCTTGGTAGCTAATTAGATACCAATTTAGAAATTATTTAACAATAATATAAACTAATTTAGAAACCAAAAAATTTTTTAGTCTCTAAAAATTGTCTCTAATTTAGTCACTATAGAAACTAATTATTTTTTGTCTCTAAAATTGGTTTCTATTTCATGATTTTTGTGTAGTGATAATATAGTAGATATATAATAATTTTTGGATGTTATAACAATAAAGAAAATCACCTTAAAACTCTGAAAAGTAATCCTATATTATTGTATAGAAAATTAAAAAAGTTATTACCATAAGAAAAAAAAGTGATGGAAAATAATAGTGATATAGATCATAAAAGGAATACGTGGTATGATAACAATAAATACAAAAAGTGAAGAACAAAAATAATAAATGCGTTTTATAATTTTTATGGTGTAGGGCAACTGTACCTACACTTTTCTCCTTCTCTTTAATTTTTTTTTCTTACTTTCACAAACCTAATTCATTAATGCCATAAAGCTCTTTCTCACTGCCTTCTTATGTATTAAATTTTCAGAACATCTTCTCATTCGATTGATAAATAAATAAATATATTAAAATATGATAAAAAAATATAAATAAATATTTTTAAGCATATATTTTTTCCTTGTTTTTCCATGAAGCATTAAAAAAATAAATTTTTGTAATAGTTGTTGGGTGTGAATTTGTTTTTTGTCGGCAGAGGCATTGATTGGGCTGGGAATGAACCAACTAAACAATTAAATAATTGAGCCAATTTCGTCATCTTTAATTTAATATTCTTATACTTTACACTACATTGCTACGTACCACTTTCATCCAAAAAAATATATAAACTATATCTTAATAATAATAATAATGTTGTAACTTGTAACTAGCAATTGGTTAATTTAGACATCTTGTATATGAAAAAGTAAGTTGTTAAATTAGAGAAAAAAAATTATTTTTTTAAACGTAAAATTATGAAATAAAAATTAATTTTATATATAAAAAATAATTAGTTATTATAGTAACTAAATTAAAAATCATTTTAAATATTATAGTGACTAAATTAGAAATCATTTTAAATTAGTTTATATTATTGTTAAATAATTTCTAAATTGATATTTAATTAACTACCAAAGTTTTAAAACTACCACTAATTTTGATTCTAAATTTGGTAGCAAAAACATTTGTTGTTAATTAGATATCAATTTAAAAACCATTTAACAGTAATATAAACTAATTTAGAAACTAAAATTTTGTTTAGCCTCTAAAATCTTCTTTAATTTAGTCACTGTAGCAACTAATTATTTTTTATCTTTAAAATTAGTTTTTATTTCATGATTTTCTGTGCTATTAGATATTAAAAAAAATATTAAAATAATTTTGACTTGAGTAGTTTTAAATTTGGTTTCACAATATTCAATTTTTTAAAATAATAAAATAATAAAATAAAAATTTGATAATGATAATAATCATATGTGGTAACTTAACTAGGATGGGCTGGTTCCATATGAAAAAACAGACAAGAAATTAGAGAAAATTTAGTGATTTGATTTTAATAAAGAAAATAAGATAATAATTAAATTATAGTACTACAAACTAGTGCTAGGTTATGTCTATAACTTAATTCATTTGTTCTCAAAGTCAAATTACTCTAAAAAAAACTCAATTTATTATTTCTTTATTTCTTTATTTTTAATTAAATAATTCAAACTCAATGTTTTTCATAACATATATTTTTATATATCTCTGTTTTTTTTAGTTAACCATGTGTATCGTATATATGTTTATTTTAAAAATACTTGTGATGCTAAACAAAAATCCAATATGTATCTCATAAATAAATTGAAGAAAAGAATCGTGCATGCATTGCCTTCAAGACTCTGGAATATTCTCTTAGGTTAAGAACGATAGTAATTAAGACTTTTGTACATACACAAATTAATGGGTATACAGTTATATAAATTAAATCCAAAATTTTAATGAATTTATGTTTTTTATTGTTCTCTGTGAGAGTTTGGGCCTAAAGAACTATTGAGAGGATCTTTTCTAGTACGGTCCTTCAACAACTTTTTTTCTTATAAATTTTTCGCTCCTCCTTCTTACGCTCTGTTTTTTGTCTTCTCGTAATGCAAACTCGAACGGTATCTGCAGAAGGCACTCTGACCTCAAGTAGCAAAAACGTTTGGTACTCGATTCATTCTTAGAGCACCGTATATGATGATGTACCTTATTTTTAGAATATGCCTTATTTATATTACTTTTGGTGGACTTTTCTTATTGGAACAGGTTAACGAATTAGACTCATTACCTAACTTCTGATCACGGATTAACTTGGTTAACCTTCGTTGAGTGTAATTAGATTTGAACTATCGGTCAACCCAACAGACATGGATCTTAACTAGCTTTAGTCGATGTATTGATAAAAACTATTACATGATATCAGTTGTAACCAATAAATTTATATATTAAAACTTTATTCACTTTTACCTAATAAAGAATTCAATCACACTAGAATTCCTCAATACAAATAATATATGTGAAATTGTGATAATTTTACGTTCTAAACAAAATGAGAACCCATGTCAACGCAGCACAATCATTGATGATTTTTTACATTCTCCAAAACTCATGTTCCACACGAATGTTAACACTGTTGTAATTGCTAAAAAAACTGTAAATAATTATCATTTAAGTTCGTTGATATAGTATTAATATGATTAATTATAATATATCACAGCAAGAAAATTATTAATTAAAAACTAATTTTTGAAACAAAAATAATTAATCATATTAATTAAATTGGGTATTATTTTAAAAATTAAAAAAACTAATATTTAAATTAGTTTTTATTATTGATAAATAATTTTTAAATTAATATTTAATTAGTTACCAAGATTTTAGGTACCAGCTTTAAAATGTAACTAGTTAACAGTTAAAACATTGGTAGTTAATTAAATATAAATTTAGAAACTATTTATTAATAATAAAAATTAATTTAAAAATTAATAATTTTTTTAGTCTATAAAATAGAATCTAATTAGTTAATATAGCAATTAATTATTTTTTATCTTTAAATTTATTTTTTATTTAATGATTTTTTTATAATGTATTGTCCGCTTTTGTATTTAAATTATTACCATGATTTTGTCCTACACCTTAGAAGATTAAGAAATGAAGATTATTTAAATTATTCTTAATCTCAACGAGTATGAAATTATTGGACGGAACAATTTGTTTGGTAAAAAACAAGAGAGTGAAGACAAGAAAATGGAAGAAAAGAATGAGAAATGGATGAAAATATAAATTGTCTAGTAAAAAAGAATAAGAGAATGGAAATGAAGATTTTTTTTTTATAAGAAAAGTAAAAGCAAAAACAAATTTTATAATTATGAAAAAAATAATAACAGTCTGGTACATATGAAAAAAAAAATTATATTCTTGATTTTTAAATAATTTTTGAAAAATTCTTTGCAACATAACTAATTATAGAGAGGGCATGCAACCTTAATTAGGAGAAAATATTTTCTTCAATTATTTCCCATGCTTTCTATTATGAAAATTTCGAATAAATAAATGAAAGGTAAATAATGGACAGTGTCATTAATTGTCCCAAAATTATGGTAATGACAAAAAAAAATTATTCTCCAATTAATTATTACATTGAGGACTCCAAAAACCTTGACATGTGCTCAAAATTGCAATCATAAGTGTTTTGAATTGACATTCTATACCTAAAATTAATAAAATAAGCATGTTTATTTTATCCAAATCTACATTGTGTGAAACCACATAGGTCAAACTTAGATAATACTTTTTTGACAAAAAAACTTGATTGTATATAATAATATTTTTCTTGTCTCATGTAATTTCTTTTTAATTTGATGGATGTCACAAATTGATTTTAATTATACATTATTTTTATATTAATTTTTGGTTTCAAAAGTCAAAAGTCAAAAGTCTCATTTTGTCTAGAGTCAAGTGCAAAAATAGTTTATATAAATTTTTTTCTCTCCATACCTAAACAAACAATATTTTAGATATAATAATTAATTTAATGATATTATCTAAAAAAAAAAGTTTATATAATCAACATTGGAAACAATAAAAATGTCTTGTATATAATATATCATTAAAATAAAATTTACTCCAAAACTAAAAAAACTTCATATATCTTATTATTATTATTATTAGAATTTATTATTTTAATTAGGTGTGACACTTTATATTTTAATTTAACATTGACAATGAATCATGATAAGTCTAAGAATATTATTTATGACATAGACCTAATGGTATAATTATTATTTTCTAATTAAAATTGAAGTTTATAATTGAATATCTTATTAAAATCTCATATCCCACCATGTGCACCATGGTTAATGAACTTATAAAGAGTAAATGGTATAACTTTTGAGTCATTCTAAATATTATTTTACCTCTTTCTTATAATGCAACGATAAAAATGTCGGAATTATAATTAATATTTACAAATTAAATTCTAATTATTAATTATAGACAAGCAATTTAAGATATAAATATAATAATTATTTTAATTATTCAATTATAAATGCCAATCAAAATTTAAAAATATTTTATATGATTAAATATATATTAAAATACAAAATAAAAAAAGGGTTAATTAGTCAGTTTGTGTCTTGGTGGAATGGGTTAAGATTTGTAGTCTATCGTATTTCCATTTTAACGGACGGATCTATTGATCGGACTCACTTATTTTATCATTTTTATAAAAATAATATTATAATATTTTTTACATTTTTACATAAAATATTTTTTAAATATATTAAAAACTTCTCAATTACACGTTCCAAAGAAAATATAAATTTTTAACTATTCTAGATTAATTATTTTAAAATATTCTATAATAAAATTTTCGTGACCAAAAATATTTTTCAAATAATTTAAAATATTTTCAAATAAGAAACTTAAAATTTAAAATCTTTAATAATACTTTATGTGCAAGACTTCAATAATATACAAGAGCCCTTCTGCTAAAATTCACTTTTATTTACTAAAACAGAGTATTTTATTTACTAAAAACAGAGTTTTTTATTTACTAAAACAGAGTGTTTTTTATTTATTTACTATAACAGAGTTGCCAAAGATCAAACTTTTTTTAGAGCTTTCCAGATAAAAACAACATGCAGGAAGATTTTAAAATTTTATGCTCTCATAATAAACATTTCGAAATATATTTTAAATTATTCTGAAAACTTACTTCCGAATGAAATATTGTAGTATACGATGCCTCGCAATAAACAATCTAAAACAATTAAACATAAATTTTAAATTTTACATCTCATTTTAAAATCAGTTTAAATTATACATCTAATTTCAAAATATTTTTCTATGATGTGTTTGGAATACTAATTTAAAAGTTTTTGAAAAGCATTTTTCAGAAAATATAAAATTTTGAAAGATTGTTTTCGTAATTATACTGTAAGGGGAGGTGCTAGAAGAAAATATAGAAGTTGGTGAAGCAATTGAGTTTTTGCAGTGTCTAGTCTTTTAACTGTGTTTGGACAAAAACAGAGCACCTAATGCAACTCCCACTTCTGCAACTGTCTCTCACTCTTTCGTCTCTGTAAAAATAAATTATACAAAATTTCAGTGATAATCTTATAAACTTGATTTTCAATTATGATAGTTACAAAATTATGTTAGTAGCATTCTATCATTAGCTTTACCTCTGTTAATTTTGCAGTGGCAGAGCATTTTCTGCATCATCCTCTGTTTTTGTCTAACGTACTACTATGCATCAAATCTAGTATTAATATGATCATAAAAAAATATTTCAGATATTAACATTTAAAATGCCATATATTTTACATATTTGTATATAAGTCATTTACAAGACTATTTCAGTAAAAAAAATCAATACTTACATAAACTGTTTAAATAGTACTTTTGTTGAAATAAAATAAAAATATTAATATTGATACTAAATAAATAAATAAATAATAGTAACTATAATATAAGAATTTAATCTATTAGATTTTAAAAAAATAACTCTAAGCTCTGAATCATATTTTGAAAGTTAATAATATCACGTTGTCAAATAAATACTTATTTAGGAAAAAACATTTCAAGTAATTCATTAAAGTTTTGAAACCATTGATGCTTTAAGTTTGTATGCAAAGATAATTTATTTATTAGTTGAAGTGGTTTTAAAAATGAAAAAAAAAAAGAGTTAGAAATGGAGAGTGAGGAAAAGAAATAATAGTTGAATTACAAAATGATGATGAGTACACTAATAATCTAAACATTACTGGAGGGGTGAATCTAGACCAGTGCACAACAACAAACTAAATGACCAATAGATTCACTCAAGAAAATTCAGTTCTGCTACTGCCTACTCGCTTTACAAATCTGTTACCCTCATGTGCCTGTGCCTGTTCTTCTTCTTCCTGTTCCTGTGCCTTGTTAAAACACTTGTTCAGATTGTTCATAACCAAATTCAACACCATAAAATATACTTCCTACTTTCATAATCAAATTGTTACCCTCATTCTTGTTCCTAAGGATGAAACTGTTGGTGGTGCGATGGGGGTGCCTGGAATAGCTGGTGCTGCTGTGGTGGCTGCTGGAACTGCAGCTGTGGCTGCTGATGATGGAAGCCCGGCTGCAGCTGAAATGAGGGAAATGGTTGCTGAAATAGCTGTGGCTGTGTTTGCAGTGGTGATGGTGCCAGGTGTTGCTGTGGTGGCTGCTGCTGTGGTGGTGGAGGTTGTTGCTGTGGTGGCTGCACCTGATGCTGCTGCACCGGTGCCTGAGGTGGTGGGACCTCCTGTTGCAGAGAAATTGTTTCATCCCTTAGTGGTGCATTGAGGTCCATAGTTCCCAGCTCTTCCAAATCTTGAATAGCTGCAATTGCAGTGACTGGACTTTGATGGTTAAAATGAGGCTTAATCACTGCCAGGGATTCCTTCACCTTTGATTGCTGCAAATTAATGAATATAGGATCAAATATAACAAATTCAAAAAGATAATGAATAATTCACGATGCAAACCAAAGACTGTGTCAACTCACAAAGTGTTCGAGCTTCCTCTTCAGCTCTTCATTAGCAGCATTTTGTTGATCTCCACCAAAAGTTGTCACCTGTCCCACCAAAAAATAATAAACAGTAAATAAATTTGGAGGGAAAAAACAGGATAAAATATACTTTTTGGTTCTTGTTCACGACAGTTTTTACGTACAAGACAAAATTTAGAATGATTGTTACTTTTAAAGAGACCGAGAATAAATGTAAGCTAAAAAAAGTAGAAAATCTATTAATACTCAATAAATTCAAACAAGCTAACTGGACATACAAAAGTAGTAACATAATTCTTATATGAACATAAAAAACTATAAATCGAACAGAAACTGACAGAACACAAACGTATTTTTCTATAAAACATAGCAAGACAGAAAAGGCAGGACATCTAGAAATAATGAAGTAACTCAAACATTTAAAATCTAAACACAGTAGCAAGCGCATTAAGTATATGCACAGTTGAGAACAAAAACAATCATAAATATGCAATAAAAAAACAGATTCAATCCATAAAATTCTTGAACTTTGTATTTTATAAGGCATAATTCACTCAATATTTACACTTCAAATTAATCCTACACGCATTATGCGATTGATTGAAAATATTTGTTGCATGAATAAAAAAAATTAATATAGAATTTGTATGTAGAAATTTATACAATCTACAAATATCCTTTTTCAGATACTCACTAAATTATGACATGCAATAATAATCTATCTGTCATTTCAAAAATTATCTCTCTGCTTTTCAGCAGACATTACAACAAATATTACTATTTCCAAAGTGTATGCACTCAAGTTAAATTCCACATGTAGAAATAGGTCTAGAAATTAGACTCTTGCAGTTTAAAGATAAAACCCACATTTTCAACAGAAAATTACTAAAATACTTTCAGTTATTAACTTACCAAAACCTCAAACCAAACACATACCAGCAAAAAATGAAATAAACCCATTTTCTTGGAAAAAAACTGACACATACGGCCACAATATCTGAAACACATATGGTCCCCTGCGATGCAGTAAGCCTTGCAACAGAGGGTCCAAAAGAGCTAAAAAGGGAAAGTAAAACGTTTGCAATAGTTAAATATTTATAGTACTTTATAAATCCAGTATATTTTACAAAGCATTATGATTGGTTTCCATGTAAAAATCCCCGAAATATAAAAGGAAAAATGAAAAAGGAAAATATTTATTAAACAGAGGATTGCAGGATAAATACTATATTTGCTATCAGTCTAGTTCAAATTTCAACATATCTATACATCAAAGATTTCCTGGCATCCATGCACTCACGAGAAGAACACCAAAATTTCACTGCCAATAAGATTTACAAAGAAAAGCAAACCTCAAAAATCATATCTGTAAGAAACAGAAATAATTTGAATCATCATTTTTTGAAGTCTTTTAACAAAAAACCACTAAATTTGCATCTTAAAACATAAAACTCACATTTTCAACAGAATTTACTACAAAAGAAAAAATCAGCCTTTAAGTTATTATCACATCAAAGCAAATATAAAAAAAAAGTAAAAGCTTTTTCTTAGATAAAAAAAAAATACTTGCATCACTCACATCTACTCTTTTTAAACGCAAATAGTCCATGTCCATGATAACGCAATAAGCAATATAACAACAGGCAAAGAGGCACCAATAGCAGATTAAAAAAGTATTAAAAAAGTGGTAGTTTACGTATCCTAAATTTTTTTTTTTTAACCGAATACCTTTTTTACAGTTCAATTCCTTAAAAATCATTAAAAGATATTTAAATAAATAAATAAACCTTGTAAAAAAATAAAATAAAAAATATCTACAATTATGCGTAGACAAAAAATTAGTTCAAGTATACTCGCAGATAAAACACAAACTCAGATTTTCAGTATAGATGACATCAAAAACTCCCATTAAGAAAGTGCATAATTTACGCGTGTTGAATACCACACATCACATCACAGTACTTCCACAGCCTAAACTCGCAGTTAAAAAATAAAAATCACTTTATTTCAACAGAAATTACCACAAAAGATGCCTCAAAATTAAAATAAGACTTCTTTGAAAACAAAACTCCGGCACGATATCATGCCAGAGTTTTGCTTGCTCTGCTTTTAATAACAGATGCTTCATAGTAATACATTAAGCAATATTAACACAGACTAAGGATCCAATAAGAGATTTTAAAAATAGCTAAAATAAACATTTATAATTTACATAGCCTGACATATTTTTACTTATAAACTATACTATTTTGAAAACATCAACTTTCGATTCCAGATAAATACCCCTCAACTACATTGGGAGGAATCAGCATTTATTAAAGTCAAAGAGGGCAACATAATAAATACTATTTTCACTATCCATTTAGTACAGATTTCAGAGTTTCCAAACTCAAAAGATTTTCATCAATCCACACCAAAAAAAAAACGATACTTCCAACAAGTTCATAAATCAGACATTTAGCCTACAAACAAGTAAAACAAATCACACAAATACTTGAGGGAAAAACAATTTCAAATCACTAAGAGCTTTAAATATCCCTTTTAATAAATTTCATACACATATAATTTTCTCAGACAATTTTCATAAACTCTGCATATCAGAAAAGTCCTTATAAACAAAGTCACAATTTAAACAGAAACCCGCGCATATTCAGCAGACAATATTACTACAAACAAAAGCCCAGTTTAAAAAGTGCATAATTCACTCGTGATAAATTCCACAAGTCAAAATACTCCATAAATTAAACTCGCAGTTTAAACATAAAAACAACACATTCTCAACAGAAATCACCAGAAAATATTTCAGCTATTACCATCACCCCAAACCAAACAAAATAAAACCATTTTTTAGAGGAAAAATTATTGTTAGATAAAGCCACGATATTTTAAACACATGCACTACAGTAATGAAAAAAAAACTGATATAACAAAAGACAGAGGATCTAAAAAAAGCTAAAACAATAATTCAAAGGAAAAAGAAATTTAGAATTTACAAAAACCAATATATCTTTTAACACATTTGCAAAGCATCATAATAATTCAATCCCAAAGTAATATCCCCCAAACAAAATAATAAAGCCACAGAGGATAATAATAATAATAATCAACAAACGCAATAAAGACTATTTACGAAATAAATCTAGTACAGAATTAATAAAGCATCCAAATTTTAATTTTGAAAGTTCCCACATGCACCCTCAAACAAAAAAACACATTCACGCACCAAAACACATAACCATTAAACATCTCACAAACCATGTCTTAACCAAAATATAGCAACATTGTAAGAAAATGCATCACCTTCCTCGGGCGGCCAACGGACCTAACTCCGAATTGTATGAGCTGCAAACCACCACCACGGCCACGGCCACGCCCTCGACCCCTTCCCCTGCCTCTGCCAGAGGGAATAATCTCATCAGCAAACTTCTTCGGTCGACCTCGAACTCTAGGCCCGAGTATAATTCCATCACCAGCAGGAACCGGTTCTGCCACGGGCTCCGAGCCCGGCACAACAGCACCGGCAGTTGGAGTAGATGGAGCAAATGGAATTTGAGTTGCTTGGCTCTGGTCTTTAGGCGGGCGGCCCGGGCGTCTCTTCGGCCCGGCAGAGGCAGAAGTATCTGAAGCAACGGGCTTGGGCTTGGGAGGGCGACCCGGGCCTTTTCCAGAGCCAACAGGACGCCCTCGCCGCCCCGTTCCAGGGGTGCCAGTTGCGTATTTCTTCGGTCGGCCCGGACGCTTCTTGCTGCTCTCAGCTTGCACAGGCTCGTCAGCAAGCCCGAGCGCGGCCCAGACAGGCTCAGCATTCTGCTGAAGCGATGGCATTACATCGTCCTGAACCTGCGCGAGAGGCTGGGGGAGGTTGTGGACAGGGGTTTGGGCCTTGCGAGGGCGGCCTCTGGGCCTGGGAGTAGCCGAAGCAGAGGGCCCAGGCACAGCGTCCTCCGCAGCAGCTGCAGCGGCAGCTGCAGCAGCAGATCTAGGAAGCGCGTAGGACTTCTTCACCATGACGAGCATTCCACTGGTCTTCATCCGAGTCAAGTGCTGAGTCAACAAGTTGGAGTGATTCGGCGGAAGCTGGTCCCTGTAAACTTGCTCCATGTACTTCCCTATCGCCTTCTTGCTCGAACCGTCCTTCTCCTTCAGCGCCTCGATTGCCGTGTATATCATCTTCACAAGAATTTAATTAGGTTTCGAAACACCGAAAGAAACGAATTCTTTGTTTTTTTATAGAAAAATCGCTTCGCTTACCTCGGCGTACGGCGGGTGATTTGCCGGCGGCTCGGGAATGGGCGGCGGTAGGTGGTCGTTGGGGTCGGCCGGGAAGGGGACGGCGGTTGCTGGCGGAGCTGGCGGTGGGGAGATCGAGGATGGCTCCATGGTCGATAGAGAGAGAAAGAGAAAGAGAGAGAGAAAGGGTAGATTCGAAAATTGGGAATTGGATTGGTTTCACTGGAGAGAAAGAGAGAGTGTGTTAATATAATTGAGTTAGAGAGAGAAACTGGGTTAGGTGGTTTTGTAAAATGTGCTCTCTGTGTGGTGGAAATTGGAACAATGAATGGTGATGAGTTGATCATGACCGTCGCTATTTAACCACTGGGTTTTCATCCCTTCATCCACGCCCTTCATTCCACCACTTTCCTTTTCCTTACCTCCACTTTATCACTCTCTTCTCACTCCCTTCGCTTTGCCGTTTGGGGTTTGCATTGCGCCCCTTCGCTTTTCCCTATTCTGCACTCTTCCCCAAATTCTTTTTTTTTTATTTTTCATTCACACACTTCTTTTATATTTTTCCTTTTTCCACTCTTTTTTTTTTATTAATACACAATTTATTCTTAAACACAATACCAAATCTCAGAAATGCATTTTTTTTAATATATTCCTCTTTTACATTTTATTGACATTAAAAAATAACCAAAACTCTAGAAAATGTCTTTTAACAATTTAATAATTTCTTTAAATCTTAAACATACCAAACAAAATTATAATATTGTATTGTTTTGTGAGCACAAATAAATGATGATTAATTAAATGTGAGTGTTTTTGAAGAATGAAAAATGGTGTGAATTTGAAATCCATTAATTGAAAAATGATTCAAAATTGAGAGAAAATAAAAATTTCCCGCGCTTTTGAAAAAGAAGAGGGAGAGAGGATTGGAGTTTTATTAAATGATGATGTCAAGTCATTACTGTTTCTATACGCATCTCTGGACCACAAGTGCAACACTTCACAGATAACTATTCTTTTTTTTTATTATTTTTATTTAATATTATTCCACACTCATCAATACAAAAAAAATTATATATTTTTAGTTTTTTAAATTGTGCTAAAAAAATAAAAAAAAAACTCACCTATCATAAATGAGGTGTCATAATTTTATATCAAATAACAAACATGTATGTCATTTTATTGTACAAATGTAGAGTTTTTTTTCCAACAACTTTTTTTGTAAAAATATAAAATTGGATATTGGTTAACCATATTTAACAAATAGACCATTCATTTTTATGTTAAGAGTTTAGTTGTTAAAAAATCGAAATTTTAGATGACTTGGACATATTAAAAAAATCGACTTACATTAATGAGATAATATTATTAAAATTAATTTTTATATTTAATATTAATGTTCAAAATTCTAATACTTTTAAAAGATGTTTTTATAGATTAAGAAATGAAAATATATTTAAATTATTATTGATTCAACCCTAAATAGAATTATTGAATATTTGAAAAAATATTAATATGTGATAATGATTTTAAACACTTTACATTAAATAATTATGATTTACATTATTTTAAGTAGTTATTGTTGCATAAATTTAGTAGTAGAATTAGTAAACAAAACTTATTTCACTCCTATTGAAATAGATTAATTCGTTCTTATTGTTTATATATAATTTCATTTTAGCAAATCAAGTCCACTCTACAAAACTCATCAATTATAGAAAATAACCTGAAAACTGGAAATATTTTATTTCTTAATTAACAATTAATTATTAAAAAATCAAATCTGCTCCAGAGTTTTCTCTGGTGTGTTGATTAATATTCTTTATATAATATATTTGACTAACTAAGTTAGAAAATTACACAACTTGATATTAAGTTGTTATACATAATATTTATTTCTTAATTTATATTTTTAGTTAATGGAGTACTGTAAATCATTTTAAATTTAGTCACTTCTTTGTAAAATTGTTATTTATTATTATTTTCTGTGTAATATATTTTAAATTGGCTAGTTTACAAAGATTGAAGTTGAGAATGATTGTTAATTTTTTCTAAAAAAAACTTACCTATTTATTTTCAAGAAAACTATTAGACTATATTGTATGTCCTTTATTTATGTGAATGAAGAGGTATGGTAATATCTCCAACACCCTATTTTATCATTTATCTTAAAGTGATTAAAAAATAATAAATAAGATAAAATAATAAATATATCATATACTTAAATAAAAAAACAGCCAAAATAATAAAAATAAGAATTTAGGAATACACTCTAATTAATGATTTTTTTTATGATAAAGTCAATAATATTTCTAAATTTAAGAGCTCGATATACATTGGCCTATGAACAATGTCTTACATAATGTGTGGATTGTTAATTTCATTACAACATTGATTTCGGTTATTTAAGGAATATTTCCTTCAAATCACCACTTTTAACTTTCATGTATTCTTTTGTTGGTCTTTTAACTAACACTTTTTTCAATGAAGACTTTGAATAACAACTTCAAGTGTTATGTATCTTAATGCTTTACTAATTTATAATTTTTTTATTTTTTTTTATAAAAAGTTTTTATGTTAGACATCATTATGTTACTTGACATCTCGGCTGACACATAAGTAACAACAATTATTTGTTATCACATGAAAAAAAAATTATTAAAAAGAAAAAAAATACAAAAATATGAAGAGATTAGACCAAAATTCATATGTCAATTTTTAATTGTTATTAGAAGTACGAGTATTGTAATGGGTCAATATTGATAGATTAATTAAGGTTGTGTCAGTTTAAATGATTTTTTTTTTGGAAAAACTAGTTGAACTTTTTTATTAATTAACTTATGCATAAAATAAATTTAATTTATAGAGTTTTTTAAAAATTATTTATGCAAACAAAATCAAACTCGTTAAATATGAATAAATAAGTGGATTAAGCACTACTAAACAATCATTAATTAGAAACCGATTTTAGAAAAAAAAATTATTAGTTTATGTATTGACTAAATTAGATACTATTTTAGAGATTAAAAAAATTATTGGTATCTAAATTAGTTTCTATTATTGATAAATAATCTATAAATTGATATCTAATTAGCTACTTAAGTTTTAGCTACCAATTATTTAGATTCTAAATTTGGTATCTAAAACCTTAATATCTAATTAGATACCAATTTAAAAATTATCTATTAATAATAGAAATTATGATTTAGATAGTAAAAAAAAATTTAGTCTCTAAAAAAGTATATAATTTTGTCAATATAATAACTAATTATTTTTTGTGTTTAAGATTGATTTTTATTTAATAATTTTCTTGTTGTAGTGAAACAAAGTTGTTAAAAATTAAACATGAATATATTTTATCCCATACTAGGGCAAGATTTTTCATTATTACTTTTATATAATATTGTTAAGATCACATATGATATATGAAACACTATAATTGTGTTAATGTCTATTTTAAGGTTGATTTTCATGTTTTTTTACTTATCTTGAGCATTTTTATTTTTATTATCATGATTAATGCATTTTATTTTATTTTTATCATGACATTTTTGTTTTGTTTTATAATTTAAACAATAACTTATCATAAATTCCTTATATATATATATTATTTTAATTTATAGTGTTTAAAACTTTATTAACATTACATAAAAATTCATTTGTTTTCATAATTTTTAATTTAAAAAAAAAAAACAGTGATACATGACTATTAGGTCCAATCTGTCCAATCAATTATGAACTCATAAAACAGTCAATTATTTAAGAGTAAACAACATTAGTTTCTTTTAAAAGTGTAAATATTCCATTGTTTTTAATGTTAAAATTTATATTATTCTTTTACATGGAAAAATATCATTATTAAGATTTTAAATCATATAATTTATTTAAATGCATTCCAACAAAATTAACCATGTTAAATTAAACAATGTAATTGATAGTGTAATGAGGAGAATGTCTTTCTAGATGGGAGAAAGATGTTATCTTATGTAGTAAATAACATGTTACTTTATCTTACATTCATATAGAACATAAACAAACCAAAGGAAGAAAGAAAAATTGTCTTGATTCATGTGAATTGAACATGTCCTTAGACAAGGGACCACCACCACAACACATTGTGATTGTGAACAACTTAGAAGGAACAAGTACGAGAACAAACTACAGAAAAAAATGTTAAGGGTATGAGACAAAAGTTTAGATAGTGACAGCATGAAAAGGTAGGTCAAAACAAGGCTTTTTATTGAACATGGTGGAGAAGCTAGTGACTTCAACAACTTTATAGAAGCTGGTTATGTCATGGTTAAGAACCATGTTCAACTTGGTTTCATGGAAAAGCTTAGGAACTCCATGATGGACCTTGCAAGCTCCAAGTTCAGACACCCTCTTTCAGTTGAGGAAATCAACCACACTGAACTCCTTGTTGGTTATTTAGATTTTATTATTATTAATTTTGATTTTATTACTCTTAAACTATTTTACCGTTATATTGCATTAATGGTTAGTTTACAGGCCTGTTAGTATTCCTATTTTATAGCTTCCAATAATTGTAATTTTATTATATATATGATTGAGTAAATCAAAATGAATAAGATCAGTATTATAATTTTGTGCAATTGCGTTCAATTAGTTGCTATAATCTTTTGTCTTTTCTTATTTCCTTTCATTAGTTCCTACACTCCTTCTACCTCCATTTTTGCACGTTCATCTTTTATTCAGATGTTTTTTTACCAATAACAACCTTTTCTTTTATGCATTATGTAATATAATGAAACAATTATGGTAGAAGCTATTAAGAAGTGAACTTTTCGTACAAGAAAATCATGAAATAGAAACTGATTTTAGAGACAAAAAATAATTAGTTGGTATAGTGACTAAATTAGAGACCATGTTAGAGATTAAAAAAAATTTGGTTTCTAAATTAGTTTTTATTATTGTTAAATGGTTTCTAAATTGGTATCTAATTAGCTAGCAAGATTTTAACTACCAATTAATTAGTTTCTAAATTTGGTAGCAAAAACCTTGGTAGCTAATTAGATATTAATTTAGAAACTATTTAACTGTACTTAAAACTAATTTATAAACCAACAATTTTTTTAGTTTCTAAAATGGTTTCTAACTAGGTCACTATACAACTAATTATTTTTTGTCTCTAAAACTGGTTTTTATTTCATGATTTTCTTATAGTGTTTAAGTCTAATTCAATCTTATAAAATCAACTTATAAGATAAGGTTTGTACTTACTCTTATACTATGAAGTGTTATAATATCTAGTTGATGTAGGATCTCCAACATACACCCCTCATGCTGAAATTATCAAATCGTGCGTGAAACTATAGATTATAGATGGTCCGATAATGGATAGTCTGATAAACTCAACAAACTCTCCTCTGATAAACACTAAATGACTATGGTGTCATATTAAGAAATTAACTTTAAGTCTAACAACCTTATAAAATACATGCACTTTATTTTTTTACTTCTAACTATTTTTTTATTTCTAACTATTGTAATTGCTAGTTATTAAATCATTAATCACAAAACTCTGAAAATCAATCATGTTTAATGAGATTGTGCTTAATTTGTTCCATTTATTAAAGTACATGTTAGATCAAGAGTCAATGAACACCAATAATGTAATAAATGATTTTGAATGAATGAATGTGAGTTGTAGAATACAACTAGTATGTCATTCTTTTCATTTAAAAGTACATTATGTGAAAAAAGTTACCTCATGAAAGGATTTTGTACACAAGAGTGTTGAAACTAATGATTCTTGTTGTCTTTTAGATGACATATGAAGCCATGGAAGCATTGGATGAAGATGATGGATGAGGCTCTAGGGTTGACTCCATATCATCGTACATTAATTGTGTCTCATTATGAAGACCTGCCGTGGGCACATGAAGGAATTCTCTCTACCCATCTTCAAAAAATAGTGAGAAAGTGGAGATATTCTGACAAATTCTAATGGTTCCTTCATGCCCTAAAAACATGAAAACCCCACAATTGCTTTTGGAACATCCTTGTCTTGGTGTAGATGTGAATGACCCAAATGACAATTCTTTGTCATAATAGTGAGAGATCATGTGGAGACACATAAAAACTTTCTTGCAAGGTAAAAAAAAAAGCTGAAAAATGGAAGAAAAAAAATTGTGAACTTGAGAAAGAGCCAAGAGAGTGAAGAGAAGAGGAAATGAGAGGGGAACCAAAAAAAGCAAAGAAAATAGAAAAAAGGAGATTAGAAGGCATGATGATGGGAAAATAAAAGTTGCAATGGTTTTTGGTATTATTAGCTTCAACTTTTTGCCACTTTATTTCCCATTGAGTTTGCAATACTCATATGCTTAGTTGTTTAAGTTGTTGTTCCAATTTTCATGTTTGTTTTTATTTTATATCTTGTTTTTATGAATTTTAATAATTGATTGAGAAGATATATTTTTATAGGACATAATTTCTAGTTGAGTTAAATGAGTAGGAATGTATACTACAACACAATTATTAAAATATCAATAAAAAAATAATTAATTGTTATATTAATTAAATTATATATTATTTTAAATTTTAAAAAATTATTGGTATTTAGAATAGTTTCTATTATCAATAAAAAATTATAAAATAAATTTTAAATTGGTATTTAAATTAGCTATGAAGATTCTAACTACTAATATTTAATATTTTAAATTCTAAATTTGTCTCTAGAAAATTAATAAAAACTAATTTAGAATATAAAATAATTAGCAATTAAAACTTTGATACCTGATTATTAGATATCAATTTAAAAATTATTTTATAAATTTATATTAATAATAAAAATTATTTTAAATGTTAATAATGTTTTTATTTATAAAATGATCTCTAATCTGATTAATATAATAACTATTTTAATCTCTAAATTTAATTTTTATTTAATGATTTTTTTTATAATAGTGTATACTTCACAAGTCCATCACCACACATTTAATAATAATAATTTTTTCATAGTAATTTATATTTATAAAAGTAAGTTTGTAGTTTAAAAAATTGTATTGACTATGAGATGATGGGGGTGGAAAGTCTTAATAACTTAGTTTTGTTGGAACCAATTATGATAATATTTGTTTGATTGAAAGTGTGTTAAGGGGGTTTGAATGATGAGGAAAAAGAGTTGCATGCAAAAGTCCCAAGCATTTTATAACAAGTGGAAGGTTGAACTTTATGAATTGGAAATTTGTTTTACCAAAACCAAACATTCTTTTTATCAAACATGTGGGGGGTGAAATCAAGGTCAGTCACTTGAAAAGACCTAAAAGAATCAATGGGTTGACATTGAAAAGACACACAAACTTACAATGTTAACTGTTGGAGAACCTCAATTACAAAATGACACCTTATTTATAAACAAATTCTAAACAATAAAATAATATTCAATTTTAACATTTTTAATTATATATATTAATAAAAATAAGTTAATAGCAGCTTTTTAGTTTTGTGTAGTCTCTCCAAAAAGAATGTTACTCTATTGCTTTGTTTAGATTAGGTTGAATCATTTAAGTCAAGAAGTTAAAAAAAAAATCATTAAAAAATATATTTTTCAATGTAAACTAATTACAAAAATAACATAATTTTTAAAAAAATAATTCAAATAAGTGAATTAGATAAGTTATAATAAATTTGTCTAAATTAATTCAAAATATATAAAAAAAAATTTATAACCTAAGAATAAGAATGTATTTATAGTCGATTTTACTAAATTTTGAGTTGATTTAGTTTCAGTTTGATTCAATCTAAGTAAAACACAATCTAATTAAGATGGATTTGGTTGAATTAGGTTATAATAATAATCCAATAAAAAATCCTATTAATATATATATCTTAATTTATTTTTTTTAATTAATAAAAATATTATCATAATAATAATAAGATGATGTAATATTACAGTAGAGTGACATCAACGTTTTTAATAATAAATTGAGATTGAGCAATTTAAATAGTGAGAAATTAAAATTGTAAAAAAAAAGTGTAGAAAGAAAAAGTTATAAAGTAATTAGGAATCAAAAAGAAGTTTTTTTAGGAATCAAAAGAAGTTTATATATATATATATATATATATATATATATATATATATATATATATATATATGAGGATTTCCTTTATGCAATGATGGAAGAGATTATAAAGAGAAAATATGGATGACGATGGAAGAATGTGGAGAAGAGAAGTCACAAGGAAAGTGGGAAACGTGTCACTTAGTTCTTTTTTTTTTCTTCTCCATTTATTAAAAAAAATTATTAAAACAAAATTAATTTAAAATAGAAAATAATTAGTTAGGAATATATTAGATACCATTTTAAAATTAAAAAATTATTAATTTCTATTATTGATAAATAATATTTAAATTATTATTAATTATTTATCAAAAATTTTGTTAAAAAATTAAAATCTAAATAATTAATAATTAAATTTTTTATAACTAATTAAATATTAATTTTAAAATTATTTATTAATAATATAAATGAATTTAGAAATAAATAATTTTTTTAATTTTTAAAATAATTTTTAATTTAATCATTATAACAACTAATTATTATTATTTTTTAAAATTGATTTATATTTAATGATTTTTTTTATAGTAATGATTATTTTTCATATAATTCACTTCCCAATCTTCTTGCAATATTTTCTTCTTACTTTTTTTTAAGATCATGTTGGTTTAGTTTCTCTTATATGTGTATACCATACTACTAAACAATATGGACATTTTCATACAAGTCAATAAATAATTATGTAAATAAATGTTAAAGGTTAAATATTGTTTTAGTTATTACAATGGAATTAAAAATATATTTTTACAATATGGATCAAATTGAAGGGTTTAGAAATAGTACTTTGTTTTTTAGAGTAATATGAATAGTTTTAAATAATTTTTTAATGTATCTTTTTTATTTTTTTTATTATTTTCTTCTTTATTTTTATTTTCTTCATTTTTTTTTCTTATTAGTACTTTTTATCAACTCGATTTTATGAAGAATTATGTACTAAGAATATATAAATTTATCTTTCAATATTTATCTTTGTTTTCATACTTCTTTTTTATTTTAAATTACTAAAACATATGTAAAATAAATATATTAGTCTTTTTTATTCTTAATTTCATAATTTATTTTTAATTTATTTTTTTATAATTATTTCATTTTTATCCAATTAGACAGAGATGTAATTTATTTATTGATATTTGATATTAAAGAAAAAATTATATAATATATTTTTTCTATGTATTTTTTATTTTTTAAAATTATTTAATGAATACTTAAAATTCTAAATAAGTTTATACAAATGAATATATTCATTTTCCAATAAAAATAAAAACGAAACAAAGTTTTTATACACATTAAATATAAATATGATGATGAATTTTTATTTTGTAAATTGGGATCTTCTTTAATTTCTCTTTATCTTCACAATAGAAATTTTCTTCTTTAAATTTTGGTAAAAGTGAGGAATATCTTCCAAATTTACTACATTAATTTTTTTCCTTTCTTTTTCGTTCTCCTTTTTTCTTTATTATGTCTTTTTTCTTTTCACTACTTTTTTTCTATCACATGATGGGTAATGATTGCATTATAATATGTGATGATCGTGAGTATTTTGTAAAATTAAAAGTGTAGTTGTGAATTTTCTTCATAGTCCATAGTTTTACATTACAAAGAACTAATTAAAAACCTTGTAAATTTCAATTTAGTTTTTATATATACCCATTAAAATGAATTCGTCATTCATTAATATTTAATTAATCTTTTTTAATGCCTAGTAATTTCTCCACCGACTTGCACAATTTTTTTAACCACACCAAATTAATCAACTTTGTAAAATCAAATGTTAAATATAACATATCATGCTTTTTCACATTTTAACTTTTTATTTCATATTACAATTTATTTAAGATTTTGATCTTATACCCTAAACAAACCACATAAACATGTGAGAAGAACTTCAAAATTGTATATTATAAATTGTCTTATAAAAAATATAAAAACTTATACTTAATATTGTTTCACTATAAAAAAAATAATTATAAAATATATAATCAAATTTACTATTATTTTTATGTATAATTTTATTAAAATTAATGTGTTCTATTAACAATATAAGAGAACTAAAACATTCATTTAAAAATTAAAGGAGTTTAAGTGTGATTCTATTAAAAACATAAAAGAACTATATATATATATATATTAAAGTTTATCCATGTGAATTTAGAAAAAAAGTGAAATATAGTGTTTCTTTTTATTATTCTCTTATTTATTTTTTTCTGGTAGAAGTGCCTCTTAGTGTAAAAGGTAAGAATATTGTGAAGAATGAATGGTCTAAAATCATATTTTTACTTTGATTTTCTTAAATGGAAATGTTTATTATCAAAATCCTACTTTTAATTATATATTTTTTTGTTTCTGATTGAGATTTGAGATTGAGTTGGAAAAGATAGGCACGAGAGAATCCAAACCATGCAGTTTGTTTGGATAAGAATTTGAGTTTTTTAAGAGTAATGACAACAATAATAATAGTTAGATGTCGATGTCGATGTCGAAAAGACCACATCAAGATTTTCTTGCCATGTTTTCCGCAGTCTTAGGGGCTCAGAAAATTCCAGAACAGCAGGAACACGACACAGAAAAAACCAAAATAGAAAAAAAGAGAGAAGAGAAAATGGTGAGAGAGAGAGAGAGAGAGAAATGGGGCAAGCGCAGATTGAGGAATAGTGAGTGTGTATGGATGGTGTAGGAGCAACACTCTTTCGTGGATGGCATTCTTCCTTTCTTCCATCGTTGCAATTCTATTAACTCTCACATTCACATTCACAACAACAAAGAACAACAGAAGAACAAGGTTAACAACAATGTCCTCGTGAGAGAGATTCACTTCCCCAGTTGCCCACCATTCAAACCTCATCTTCCTTCTACCTTCTCAGAGTTCCCAAACGCTCCCACTTCAAATCTTCTTCCATGGATCGTAACAAAAAGGTCCCTTTTAAGCAAAAAATACTTTTTTTCTTCTGTGGGTTCTGTAAGATCGTGCCTTTTGTGTAGTTTAGCTTTATTGAGGAATGGGTGTTCTTCAAGTTTCAATTTTATTCCAACCCGTCTTTTCAATTTTTGTTTTTGTCTGGTTCGTTCCTTTGCTTTGTTATTTGACATTTATTTAATGTGTCGGGTATTGTTATCTATATTGCTTTTGACTTGTTTTTGTGTCTATTTTTGTTTTTTCAATTTGTGTTTATAAATCATGATGGCATAGAGTTATGTTTGATGTCACATAGAATCTGGTTTAAGTTTTGTCTGAGAATATGCAAAAGGAGAGTACTAGAGGGGTTTGATTTTATAGATTGTAACTGATTTCATTTGGTGCTTTTTTCTGGTTATGAATCAAACAGTTTAGAAACTAAAGAGGTAGCATTTGGCAAAAGTTAGCCTGATCAAGATTAACTTGTTAGGAATCTAAGTTATGTTTTTTGATGATTCCCTATCTGTGTTTTAGATCTATTACCATTGAGCTTGTAGTTGGTTGAAAGACAAGATCACATTAATTTGTGGTACTCAAATAATCTTTTCATGTTTTTTGGCTGTTTCTAAATACTGGTTTCTGATTTATCAAACAGGGAACAGGGGAGGTAGAGTTCTTTACTGAGTATGGAGAGGCAAGTAGGTATGACATCATAGAAGTGATTGGAAAAGGGAGTTATGGTGTTGTGTGTTCTGCTGTTGACACTCACACTGGGGAAAAAGTTGCAATCAAGAAAATCAATGATGTTTTTGAGCATGTGTCGGATGCCACAAGGATCCTAAGAGAAATCAAACTCCTTCGTTTGCTTCGACATCCTGATATAGTTGAAATCAAGCATATAATGCTTCCTCCCTCACGAAGAGAGTTCAGGGATGTCTATGTTGTGTTTGAGTTGATGGAATCTGACCTTCATCAAGTGATCAAGGCAAATGATGATCTTAGCCCTGAGCACTATCAATTTTTCTTGTACCAACTTCTTAGAGGCCTGAAATTTATACACACAGGTATACCTGTAATTAAGTTCTTGAGTTTTTCAGATAGTGATATTAAACCAAAACAATTTTTTTCTTACAGCAAATGTGTTTCATCGTGATTTGAAGCCAAAAAATATTCTAGCTAATGCTGATTGCAAACTAAAAATATGTGATTTTGGACTTGCTCGAGTTTCATTTAATGAGGCTCCATCAGCTATATTCTGGACAGTAAGTATTCTAGGAAATTGATGCACTTATTATTTCTGTTCTGCTTCTGCCTTCTAAGATTTTCAGCTGGAAAGTGCAATCAAATTTATCATTTCTGTTTCAGAATCATCCTTCTAAACATTTTGCTGACTAATTTTACCTACTCTTATTAAGGACTATGTTGCAACCCGGTGGTATCGTGCACCTGAACTGTGTGGTTCTTTTTTCTCAAAAGTAAGCTTCTTGTATTCTTTCTACCTTGCATCCCCTTTTTCTGTAGTTTGTGACATGTATGTTATGACTCCAGGTATAGTTCAATTCTCTTGTTATACCTTTCAATTTTGAAAATTAGCTTGTTCTGCATATATAGTGCTTCCCACATGAAAATACTTTTTGAGTTTAGAGTTGATTTGTTTATATCAAAATAGCAGTTATTATATATATATGATATATACATGTCATTCTGTTTTAGTTGCTTCTTCATTATCCTTTTGCAAAGATTTGAATTTGTGTACAAAATATGAAGTTGAAAAATACTGTTGATGTACCTTTGTAATTTTATATCCTTGCCTTTTGCAGTATACCCCCGCAATTGATATTTGGAGCATTGGATGCATATTTGCAGAAATGCTCACTGGGAAGCCATTGTTTCCGGGAAAAAATGTAGTGCACCAATTGGATCTCATAACTGACCTGCTTGGTACTCCTCCTACTGAAACCATTTCTAAGGTCAGTTTATCCAAATCTGTTCTACATTTTATAACATCAATATGCAAACTTGTAACATGCTGGAATGGTTAATGATGTTAAGGTGCGATCCTACCAGCACTAATGCACCGGATCCCATCATAACTCTGCAATTAAGTGTGTTTGGACGAGAGTAGTACTAGGATGGGTGACATCCTAGGAAATCTTCGTGTTGCACCTCTAAAAAAAATGATGTTAATTCTAAGCTTCTATTTTTCCTGTTCTAAAACACCATTTTGTTGTTAGTAATTTTTAATCTTAACTTCACAGATTCGAAATGAGAAGGCTAGAAGGTACCTTGGTAGCATGAGGAAAAAACAACCTGTTCCATTCACCAAAAAGTTTCCAAATGCAGATCCAGTGGGTCTTCATTTACTGGAGAGATTGCTTTCATTTGATCCTAAAGATCGTCCACAAGCTGAAGAGGTTGATCTTCAGTTACCTAGATAGCTACCAAAGAGGAAATTTCGTTTAATGTACCAAATGAACATCTTTAACATAGTTATGCAGATAATTTCTGAAGTTCCTTACTTCTTCTTTGTTGTGCCTGTGATTGCAGGCACTAAGTGACTCTTATTTCCATGGTTTGTCAAATGTGGACCGTGAACCGTCCACTCAACCCATTTCAAAGCTGGAGTTTGAGTTTGAGAGGAGAAAATTGACCAAAGATGATGTTAGAGAGTTGATTTATCGAGAGGTATGGCCATACATTTCAATGGCTTGATTCATTGAACAATTTATTGTGTTCTCTTCTGTGCCTTTGTAATAATGAGTTTTACATTTGTACTGAACAGATTTTGGAGTATCATCCTCAGATGCTCCAAGAATATCTTGTTGGTGGAGAACAAACAAGCTTCATGTATCCAAGGTAGGCCATTTTATCTCTCTAACTTTATTGGTTTTCACATTTCTGATAGAAAAAAATATACACTGACAACCTTGTTCAAGTATAAAACCCGGTTTCTTTGCCTAAAATTTCAATTTTTGTATGAAACAACAGAAATACCCTTTTTTCTTATATCATCAATTAGAGGTTGTATAGTGGAGCAATTGTCAATATGATAGTTTTTGAACAAACTATCCCCTAAATATCGAGTAGTTCTTGTCTTGACTTGGAAATTTTCTAATACTGTTCCTAATTGAAATAGTTTTTCCTGCTTTATAATATACACATGATGCTTCATCTCCCCATTTCAATCAAAATCAATTCTCCTCAACTTTAAACCAAACTGGTACTTACCAAAACTTCTACCTTAATGATTATTAGTCTGGTTTTCACATTTTATGGATTGTGCTTCATGGTCTGAAAAACAGAACGTTGTAGTTAGGATGAATCCAATCCTCCATGCTTGAACAGCATATGCATTATGTGATGGCTTCATGTGTATGTGAAAGCAGATGTGATCAGTAGACATGTATGTCCTGCCTCTAGGCATGTTCTTTGATAAATGAGAGAAAATATTGAGCTAACTTTTATGGTATGGTTTTTATGATACCTGATTTTATGACCATTGCTAGGATCCCTTACATTTATTGTTGTTGCAATGCACCAAAGTTCCGTTAGATTTTTTCTGTGCAATTTCTTATAAAGAGCTATAGCCTCCACTAGCAAAACATTTAACTTGCATGTTTAGTTTTTGTTGATGATTCTTGCACCTGATTTGGCATGCATGTCATCTCAGAACTGTGTTCAGTAATTGTGTGTTATCTTGTTGAAGTGGGGTTGATCGATTCAAGCGACAGTTTGCACATCTTGAGGAGCACTCTGGCAAAGGTGAACGAGGCACTCCATTGTTGAGGCACCATGCTTCCTTGCCTAGGTAAGTCTTTGTTAAGAGTTTAAGGTTTAGGGTTTAGGGTTTAGATGACACGGATAGTTATGCCTACAAAACTTGGTCTCTGATATCATCACTCAAGAGTCATGCATTGACTATTTCAATTTACTTTTCCCAGAGAGCGAGTTCCTGCTCCCAAGGATGAAAATAATCAAAATGATGATGTCGAAAAGACCACCGGAGAAATCGATGCGACAGATTCTGGAAATCCAGATGAACAAAACGGACACTCCAGGCCAAACTGCAGTGCACGTAGCCTGTTGAAGAGTGCCAGCATTAGTGGTTCAAAGTGTATAGATGTGAAAAAAAAAAAAGTTGAAGAGGTACTTAACTCTCCTTTCAATTGCTGTCCTTGCATTGTGTGAAATTGAATCTAATACCTATATCTCTTGATTCTTCACTGATATGTATCTATTAAAAATTAGATTTTAAGTCTACCTCAACCTCATAAAACTGGCTTATAAGTCCAACAAACACTTGTTAAGATAGGTTCTAAATGACTCTGATACCATATTAATGATCAATACAATACAACTATATATATTAGACTGAAAAATGTATAGTAATAGAAATATAGAAGCATTGCCCTTAGTGAATACAAAATATAAATTGTTCTCTCTCTCTAAGAATGATTTTAACTAAAGACTAAGATTCATACTATTCCTATCTGCACACTGTAGGAAACAATTCATAATGACTATGCTTTATATTTGATCCAAGTATTCATGGCCAACAATTGATTTTGATTTCTTGTTCTCCCAAAGATATAGAATACCCACCTGCCTTCAAATGTTCTTTGTTGATTTTCAATGTTTTACTTTTTGAAGACATTCATGGTAAGAAAATCAATAAATAACAACCAAATTCAGAACCAAATTCAGAGACTGAAAATAATTAGTCACTTTGATAGTTGATAGTTAGATATCAATTTAGAAACTGCTTTATTAATTTTTATTAATAATAGAAACTACTTTAGATACCAATAAATTTTTTAGTTTATTAGATGATTTCTAATTTAGTCAATATAATAACTAATTATCTTAGTATCTATGTTGACCCTGTTTAGGAGGAGGAGCCAGCTAAAGAGGTCAGTGATGAGACTCTGGATGAGTTGACACAGAAGGTTGCTTCCCTCCATGCCTAGTTCAAACTTGATTCATGATTTTGATCTATTTTTTCAACACTCTCTTCACAAAAGAGAGAATGAATTGTTGCATAGAAAGCCTTCACATTTTTTTGGAGTAGAAGCTAACTGTAGGAGTCTGTTGTATTTAACTATCATTTTTTTCACAACTGCAAGAAGTCATGTAAGTATATATTTGTGTAATAGTACTCTTATTATTGCAGCACAATGTATTGTAGTACTTATTGGAGCAAGTAGGGATGGTGCCAGCTACCTTAATTCTTGTTTTATAGCAGAATTTGGTCTTCATTTTAATGTGTTTGAAGGTGCCAATCGATGCATATTATCCATGTTCTTCATCCTCATCGCAGATGCACAATATGCTTCAAGCTTATGTCATGCATGCTTTGAAAATTCAAAGCCTTTTAAGGTCATTTGTAATTATGAATCACAATAGATTGAGTTTAAATATGATATTATAGTTTCCATTTTTATATTTATGTTTCTAAATCCACAATTGGCTTTGATGTTTTTTTTTTTTTATAAAAACTATAATATTAGGTATCACTATAATAAGTCAAGACAAATAAAAGAGTTATTGATACAAGTCATGCCAATATATTTGATTTAAAACAAAGATGAGTTTAACAAAATAGTTGCATAATTTCTTATCTTATTCATTCATCTTTCCATTTAATATAATAAATTAATGTGTAAATTTTTTAATAAACACAAAAATAGTATAATAGAAAAAAAATGTTTTTGAAAGTTTGAGGCATTTTCAATACAAAGGTCATAGGATTAAGACCTCAATATTTTTTGAGACATTGTGTCTTTAAATAAGGACATCTCTATTAAGTTTAAGACTTAGGTATTATAAGACTCTCGATTAGAGTAGCACACATTACATAAAATTTAAAATACTAGATTTGAAATATGATTTTTGGTCATGAAAATAAAATATTTTTTTTATCTTAAAAACATCTTTTTCTACCAACAACTAAATAAAAAATTATTAAAATGTGAGTTTTAATAAGACCTTGCATTGGAGTAAAAGTTACAAGGAGATCTTAATAAATGTGACACAGTAAGACTTACAAAAGGTAAATCAAAACTCCAAATATATTTTTGTCTTAAAAATATTTTTTATAATTATTAAAGTGGATATTTAAAGTACATGAATTACACCAAACAACAAGACATGATACAATTAAAACTTAAGTTACACCAATCAATATACTTCATCTTCAAATGCTTTTCATATGAAATGTTTTTTCTATAATGTTTTAGGAATATAAAAATAAGTGGTTTTTCATATTTTAGTTTTAATCAAGTTTAATTTATATCTTTGAATACATTTAGCAAACAATGATAAACATAGATGTTATGCATTAGCTATAATTGACTTTTCAATAATAAATTAATACAAAGATTTATCTAGTTATTAAAATAAAGTGGAAGGATGTTGTTCTAGATTCTTCATCAAGCTTTGACTTTAGTTTTAGTTTATTAATTATCACTCATTACATGAAAATGTTCACCTTAAAGGATAAACAAAAAAAAATTCCTATTGTAAATTTTAATTGTTGATTTTGATCCAGACTTCAAAAAAAAAAATTATTATGTTTTGTTATTAGTTTTAGATATTTCATGACCGAACGTCTTACAAAATATATAATCGAAATCATTCAAGAAGTCTAGTCGAATACACAAGAAATCGAAAAGTATTTTTCTCAAAGTTGTCAAATACTAAAATTAACTCGTTACTTCGTGCTAAATTAGATTCACTACCATATACTTATCTTAATCCTACAAATACACACTTCAAGATAAGACAAAAGTATGCATTTATTAATATTTATTATTCTAAATCATCGAATATAAAGAACTGACTATAGAACATTCCAAATTATAAATTTATTTAAAATAGGAAAAAGTTTACGTAAACAATTAGCAATTTACTTAAGCCCAAAAGCAAGAAACAAAAAGGGCAGATTCTCCCTACACCATATCATTTTTAACTAGCACCCAATCACACATAGGAAAAGTCCAATCTACCCTTAATGAATCATAGGAAAAGTCCAATTTACCCTTAATGAATCTTAAAATGTGATAGGTACCCAACCTCATGCACCAAACCCTATTCTTTTTCTTGTTCATTTGTGCTTGAAGCAGCAGCTGCAGCCAGTCGCAGCCACCCTTAGCCACCGTCATCCACCGTCATCCACGGTCGTCGTCTCCCTTGGTTTCCTTCACCATCAGTGAGCTTCATCATCGTAGGCAGAGCAGCAGCCGCCACCGTCAGCTTCTGAAGTCGGAGAAGAAACCATCGTCAGAGAAAGGTACTATGTCATGCCTACCGGATATTTTTATCCGTAATTCATTATTGAGCTCCGCACATTTTTATCCGTAATTTACTATTGCATTTCGGATATTTTTATCCGCAGTTCAGGACTGGGTTCTGGATATTTTTATCCATAGTTGAGCACTTGACTTCCGGATTTTTTTATCCGCAGTTGTGGAAGAATGGCCTCCGGATATTTTTATCCACAAGAGACATTTGACTTGCGGATAATTTTTTCCGTAGTGTTGTTGTTGTTCTGTGCAAGACAAGGGCATAATGGGATTTTAAAAAGTTTGTCGGGTGCCAGTCACAATTGATCGGGTGCAGGAAGCAATTGCCAACAAAAAGCTCTCAAAGAGGACAATTTAAGCCCACATAGTAACTTCACCTTGTTAAGATACATAAAGGTTTAGCTCACCACAAAGAACACTAGCAACTTAAGAAAGGTAGAAAAATGTAAAGTACTTGTGTTCTATGTCTCATCTTGATCTCTTTGCATAGGTCTTGGAAAAATAACCATTGCTTCAAACTTTTGTGTTGAGTGAAAGCTCATCTAAGAAAAGCTTTGATACTTCTAAAGATGTATCTTGTGAAAACAATTCAAAAACAAATAAAGACATGATTCTACATTTCTTTTGTTTCCTTTCTTGTGTTCCAAAAAGAACTTAGTGATATATGAACTTTCTATATATAAAACAATTTTACATTTACTCACTAAGAAACAAATATAACATTACCAATTCTAGGTTTCAGTTTATCTTTCAGAACTATTTATGTTTACAACTTCATTACAAATTTTTAACTTTTAAAAACATTAGCTGATAGATGGTCCAATACTTGTATATATAAAACTCGTATAATGTGTTTCTTATTATCAAAATTCCCTTAAGCAGCTATAAGAAGATTAGAGTGCCTAAGTTCCGAACACTTTTATACATTTTGATTGCCATATCAGTTTTTGTTCCCTATGAAACTGATTTTTTATTGCAGTATTTGTTAAATGATAGAAGGGTTAAAATAAATGATTTCACTGTGTCAACTTTGTCTTTCTAATGACTTTTATTAATCTTCTAGCAGTTATTGCTTGCTCAATTCTCAGAGATAATGTTTAAGATCTATAAATAATAGAACAAATTGAGTTCTTGAGACAACAAAAAAAATATTAACGAGTTTCGATAAAAAAATTTGAAAATTCCATGGAACTGTGAGCATTTTTGAAACTGATTCCACCAATGGTTAAATCTTAATAGATAGAAATTAAATATATATAACACTGAAGAAAACAGAACATGATAGTGGTGATTTTCATACTACAAGTGTGCCTTAACAAGTTTCCTTCATAATTATAATCTTCGGATACTTGGTTCTGCAAAAAATAGCATACAATACAAGATCACTTCAAAAGAAATAACAAACTACTGTTTGTAACTTCTGATGTGACATTGGAATGGGTAAAATACATGGTCATGTTTATTAAAATTATGCTGTTCATAATTTTTGGTTGAAATGCATTCATGTTTCCCTTGGGTTAGATTCGATCTGAAACAAAACAATGCTACAATCAGGATTCCATCTCTGCAAATTTGCTTTTAGATCTATAAATGATTACGTGAAAACAATCATGTTCAACCATATAACTTTAAGAGTATGCTAATGGTTTTTTGGCGTTTTGGAAAGGAAGAAGCACTTAGCATAACATTAATAAGGAGATTGAGAAAGAAGAATGGGTGGAGAGTGAGTGCTTCTATAACAAGATATTTGTTACAGTCAAGATCAAAACTGTGACCTCCCCCTCCCTGTGTGAAAAATCCTGATGGCTTTTTTTTTCCTTATCAGTTTGATCGTCTCCATTCATGATCTGCATTAGAGTCCATAGTTGGTTGTTCTTTGGGGCGTTCGTTGTTGCACTTCAGGCAAGCCGAATTTCTTGCATAATTGTAGAAATCACATCTACAGAAAGTAATGCAAGAAAAGACAAACTTTAAATATGCAAGAAAATAAGGTGGGGAGAGAAGGAAGTAAAACAACGGACTTACTTGGGACAACCCCAATCCCCAGGATATTTCTTGGAACTAGGGTTTGGCTCTTGACAATGCAAACACTTCATTTTACTAGCAAAGTTCATGAATCCACACCTACATACATAGGAACATCCATGAAATAGAACGAAATGTTTACCACATGTGTCAACATATTGATTATATGCTCCTTGCATAATGGAAAAAATCATATATAGATAAAGTAGGACGGGAAACAAGGTGTTTTCATGGTGGGAAAAAAGATGACTCTTACTTGGTACAATTCCAATCCCCAGGATGTTTCTTAGGCCTTGTCTCGGGACATCGAAGACATTTCGTGTTCCTAGCATAATTCATGAACCCACATCTGCATGTACAAAAGCGTTCATCCAACTGTATATTAACTGTTTAAAGGTCCTTAATTCTAGTCATCTACTGCTAAACTTGGATATCAATAGTCATAATGTAATATAAATTGTGTTCTTGCTCATGTTGAAATTGTAACTACTATTAGCTAAAACTTTACTGTGATTTGCAGGTTTTGCTTGAGATGGATAAAAGAGTCTTAAAGAACCTATAAACTATCAATAGCATTATTGTAAGGTGTTTACATTACATAATGCAGATAGTAACTAAAGTTCATGATTTACGATAAAAATAAAGAAAGGGGGATAATTCTTAAGGATGCGATTCAATAATTTAAAATTCAAACCATAATATATGGCCACTAAAATACCCTATTTCCTAATGACCAAAATTTAATCCCTACACATGTACACCATAACATAGCAATAAAATGAATAAAATAGATTACCCTGCAGCAAAAACAGATTACACTGCAGCAACAACAGATTAGATATATGGGGTTTAACATACAATCAAGTCTACAATACATTACAATAATTAAATCACGAGGTTGTGTATTCCAGTGATTGCACAATACAATCATATGGATGAGTTTGGCTGGAAAAGAACTTGTAAAACTGAGGCTTTGAGGAATTTCATCATTAATACAAAATTGAGGGACCTAACATTATCCATAAGTGCCAAATGCAGCTGTCCAAGACAATGCAAATATTCCGGTGAAAGGATAAATGACACAAGTTAAATGGTACTTTTAACAAATGTTAGAAACATACTCTGATATTTGTAAGTAAAAATATATATGAATTAATTAAAAAGGTCATATTAAATAAAAGGACCCTATAGCAAATAAAAGAATCTTTACAAAATGTTAGGAAATATGTGAAGCCATTAGTCAATAACATTTATTTATTAACCTTGTCAATGGTCAATAAAAACTGGGAGACCCCAAATTGCAACTAGTGGCTTTTGGCCGAGAGTAAAAAATTAATTGTATTATTTATTACCATATAATACTTTCCCTTTTTTAAATCTTTCAACCATCTGAAAAAACTATTGTTAGAAAATTGTTGCCTAATTAATCCATATGAAGAACTTAATATGCACAAAATGAAATAAACAAACACAAGGGCAAATTCATAATGCACTCCTATGCCAGCTGGCTTTTCCCTTCTTTCTTCTCATAACAACCAAGAACTCCATTTCTTTGCAAATTAGCATATACAAACGCCTCATTCACTCACCTTTTTGTCATTGTAAACAGTACTTACATAGAAGCAAGCACAGCATACAAGGGGTACAGATTCAGCTTTCATCTAGTTACCATCCCCAAACTGATGGTCAAACTAAGGTAGTAAATATATGTTTGGAAACTTATCTGAGGTGTATGTGTAATGATACCCGTCACAAGTGGTCAAAGTGGCTGCCCTTAGCTGAATGGTGGTACAATACCTCCTACCTCACTGCTACTAAAGCTACTCCTTACGAAATAATGTATGGACAGCCAGCTCCACTCAATCTTCCTTACCTTCCAGGAGAATCAAAAGTGGAATTGGTGGGCAGGAGCTTGATCAAAAGAGAAGAGATGATGAAGTTAATCAAGTTCCACTTAAAAGAGTCAAACAAAGGATGAAACAAGTTGCTGATAAGCATAGGAGTCACAGACAATTCAAGACAGAAGATTTTGCCTATGTACAGTTGCACCCATATAGACAAGTATCCATGGCATTTACGGGCAACTGCAAGCTAAGTCGTAAGTATTTTGGTCCCTTTAGAGTTGTGGACTGCATAGGCACTGTAGCTTACAGGCTTGACATCCCAGCTCATAGTAAGGTTCACAATGTGTTCCATGTTTCTGAACTTAAAAAACATGTGGGCAACTTGGTTACTACTACTGAGCAGCCGGAAGATGTTTTTGCTAAAAAGGAGCCTAAAGCTATTCTGGATGGTATGACAATCAGAAGAAGAGGAATGCCAGTTACTAAAGTGCTTGTGAAATGGAAACACACCATCTGCCAGAGGATGCAACTTGAGAATACTACTATGACTTGAAGAAGAAATTTCCTGCTTTCCATCCTTGGGGTCAAGGATTCTTTCAAGGGAAGGGTTATGTTAGGAAATATGTGAAGCTATTAGTCCCTTAGGGTGATTTAGTAGGCTGCCACATTTTAGTAGCTTGGAGGATAAATCCATTATGTATTAGTTGTGTTAATTTTGCTATTTATGACAACTATGATCTTCTAGGATGTCTTGTAATTGATTCAATAATTTCTTGTAATTCTTCTCTTCATCTCAATAAAGTTTTATGAACCTTTCTTCACGTGGTTCCTATTCTCCCTCAAGTTCTTCAAGTCTTTTGCATTCCTAGAACTATAAAATTTTATAACAACTAAATATTTAATGAGAATGAAGAATGAAAAAATGAAAGATATTTAAGAAAAGAATGGGGACAGAATATAAAAACATTAGTAAAATGATTATCATAGTGATGGCTGAAAGTTTATATCATTGTCTAAATTTACCAACAGTTATCAAAATTCGAATTATTGACATGAAATTGATGCATCTTCTATCATAACAATCAGAAACTAAAAATATGATCAATGGGGTTTTCCTTGTCAGTGAAACGGAGAACTCACTGTGGGCAAGTCCAATCTCCTTTTTTTCTTTCAACTTCATTAGTAATAGTATTGGCTTCCTTTGTTGGCCCCTCTGTTTTGCATTTTAGACATTGTGTGTTTCTGGCAAAATTTAAAAAACTGCATCTGTAATAGAACCAAAGAGCAACCATCAGCAGACCAGAAGATATAAATAAGGGGTAATTTAACACATGTATTTGAAGACAGCATCAATACAAAAATAGGAAAAATAAAATAAAAATCTTACAATACAAGTCATTTAAGATACTTGATGAGGACATAATCAATACTACTCAGTTTGACATGCATAAATGCATATGAACAGAACAACAAATAAAACTTGTAAGACAAAAATTCAAAATAGAGGTTCAGAGGCACTTCATTGAGTTCGATTGTTTTTAATTAACTGATGTTATCACATTCTCTTTGAAAAGGAAGCTGACAAACACACAGAAATTGACTATGGCTTGTGAGAAAAGCTAGTAAGCAACTAGAGGACTTACTCTGGACAGGTCCAATCCCCTTGCTTCATTTGAACAGCGGGGGGGTTAATATCCTTAGGCTTATCATCTTTACAATTCAGGCATTGGGTATTTCTGGAGAAGTTCATAAACTTGCATCTGCAAGAAATTTTGGATAAAACTCTTAACAGTGAATTATCAAGAAGCTGAGATCTACTTTAAGATTCAAACATGTAGCATTTCCACTATAAGGGATATCTGTTGAAAGCTAAATCATCAATATTCATGAAAAGGAAGAAGTACATTACTGACAAAAGGGATATAAAATCAATCCAATCATCCACCAGCCAAAAATACTTCCGATTGACTACCATCACTGAAAATTATCACTCAGAAAATAAACTTGGATCATTCACAAAAGGGATATAAAACAAATACACTCTTCCCACAGGTCAACAATTCTTCTAAATAAGTATTATGACTAAAAACTATCACACTGGGGGGAAAACTAGTATGACAGACAAAATGGATATAATTATAACACAAATCCACTCATCTCACGGCCAAAAATGCTTCTAGAAGAATACTATCATTTAAAACAATCAAACATAAAACAAATATTATGCCAGACAAAAGTACAATTTTCACTGCATGTTTTAAAGCTTTATATCTATAATATCTAGTAGCTATTATCCTAGTAAAAGTTGAGGGGAAAATATAGATGATAGATCACTTGCTTGATTTCTGAAGTAAAGTGCCTAGAGGATGGAGAAAATTTACTTCTGCTAGCAATTCCTTTCAAATTTAACGTGAAAACGTATAAACTGAAAGTTCACGGATTCAGGTGCAGAAGTTACTACACACAAAGAAGATGATTCCATGAGCGAAAATAACTCACTTTGGACATATCCAGTCACCTTTCTTCATCTCAACATCTTTAGACAACTGATTACTTGTAACACGTAGAGACTGGCCTTCTCCCGCAGCATCCCGCACAGTAGGCTTTGAACGAACAAGTGCAGGAGCAGGAGGGGGAGTGGGGGATTCACTCAACTCAATCAGCTGACAGAGAAGTTTTCTGGCAGATGATTCAACAACTTCTCGGCCAGATGGTTTGTCTCCTCCTCCAGAAATGACAAATGGATCTAGTGCATAGAACAAAAGTATTCGAACTACATCCACAGTTCGAGCATCAGTTTCAAAATTCTTTAGAATCACATAAGCTCTATCACAGGAGTTTCGTAGGTTGCAAGCCCCACAAACCTGGATGAAAGCAAACGTACCTTGTCAGACCATAGGGAATCAAAACACCACCTCAAAATCATGCAGAAAAAAAAAGTTCTAATAAGAAAATAAAACCTGATCTCATACATTGACCAATACTAACGGATGACAACATTTAACATCTTGCTGCTTTAACTAGAAGAAATACTAAGAATACACTATCCAACACTCGCATTTCATTAGTGAGTAAAATCAGCACTACTATTTCCGAGACCAGCATGAGATTTTCATTCACACAATAATAAACTACTTGCAAAAAATGCAACCAATACATTTGGACCATAAATACTTCTCTTTCGAAAAATTAAAGAAAATGCACTAACACACATACATCCCCTTCATCTAATTGCAGGTGTGCTCTCAGCCTCTTAGCCGAATTAACAGCTTTACGAAGAAGATTAGGGCAGCCTCCCTCAACAACGGCTTGAATATCGCTCATTGGCAGCAACCTGCATACCATAACAATTAACAAAAGAAATGTTAAAAACACATTACACATCCTTTTAAACGACACTCATTAGTTGAAGTTTATTGAAAATTACAAAATTGTGTATCTCATGTCTTTATGCAATAAAATATTCTGATTTCAAAGTTTTCAATAAATGTTAATAAAATAAAACAATGCGTTTAATCAGTAAGAGAGAATAGGTAAGAGACTGTGTTCCTAGCACTCCCTTATGCTATAATAACCTCATATATACGTATTACATTCTCATCATGAATTCTTACATAGTCAATTTTAATAAGGGAATATTTGGACATACAAAAAATAAGAAAAAATGAAATGAACTTCTTCCTAGATTAAAATTAGCTTAAAAATACAAATTTAGAAAAGTTATATCATGCATAAACTAATCTTAACTCATTTCTTTTTTTTCTTCTCTAAGGATAAGAACCCTAAAAACAACACCAGAAATAACATCAGCTTCTTAATTCCCCCATTTATCACCAAACAAATCACAGTAATTAAACTAAGGGCTTGTTTGTTTGAACTAAAGTTTTCATAAATACTTTTAGGAGACAAAAGTAAAGAGAATAAAAAGTTTCTAGATATTAACCTACATGCTAGCTAGCAAAGTTTAGCTCATGGAGCAACACAAATCATTTCTCCTTCTCATTTTCACATTGTAAAAGTGTTTAAAGAGAATTCTACCCAAAACCAATCCCTAACAAGTTCAAATTTCACGTGCCGAAATTTAAAAAGGGACAAGGAGACGAACGGACTTGAAAAGGTCGTAACGGTCGCGCCCGAAGCTGAGGCAAGCCTCCTTGAGAGAGTTGATGTTGGTGTAAACGCTTACGGTGCCGTCGGAAGAGGAGGATTTGGAGAGGTAGCCTTTGGCGTTCAAGCGGTCCACGAAGGAGACCCATTCCGGCCAGGGGTGGTCGACGGAGGGTAGGGTTTCGGCGGCGGCGGAAGAGGAGGAGATGCGGCGGAGGAATTGCGGTGGCGTGAAGGGAATAGGTTTGAAGAAGAGAAAGGAAGAATTGACAGTTACAGGTACGGTTCGATGGGTACGGAATAGTGCGGTTCCGATTCCGTACAGTCCAAGCTTAGAAGCTGACATTGTTTTGTTATGCTTTCTCCTTTCTTTCAGAGCTGAGGTTTATCTCAATGGAAGGAACACAGTTGCAGGGTTTTAAGCTAGGGGATAACAAATAATAAATAATAAATTGATTATATTATTTAACTGCTATTTAAAAATTCTTTAAAGAAACGTATACTAATACGATATAGATACGGACATATATATAATTTTTAAAATTAAAACACAGAGACACAAATTTATATATTAAAAAAATTTGTTTCTTATTTTTATAGTAATCATAAAATATACAATAAGTTTTAGCTTTTAAAAAATTAATGTATTTATATTTTTTTAAATTGTATTACAATTATATTATAATTATTAAAAATCTAATAAATATTTTCTTAATTTGATACTTTACCAATACATATCTTATAAATACGTGTGTTCAAGAGACATATTATTTGAAAAGTGTGTATGAGTCATAACTTATTATACAAAACCTAACAATGAAAATCAAATTGATTAATAATAATAGATATGAAAATTTCATGTTGTAAATTGATTAATCCATTTTCGCTCTTTAAGGGCAATGTAAATTTCATGTTGTATTTTTTCTTGAGGGAAAATTTGTAGCTTTAGCGAAAATATCAAACAAAAATGTATACATAGTTAACTAAATTTCAATTCTTCACCCAAAGTATACTTTTTTACATAACATATCTCAACAATATTTATTTAAAAACATTTTCAATATCATAATCAACATTTAAATACCAAACTATTAAAATCAAAATCTATTATCTCTATGCTTTCAAAAGAGATAGATTAAAACAATTTTTATCAAATAATATCCCTGCAAGAGAAATTTGGAATTTATGACCACGTCACTTTCACATTCAGATTGTCTAACATACTTATTTTGTATCGAAGCGATTTATAAAAGCACAGGCTGAAACAGGTGAAATCAACAAGCATTACTTGAATGCGATTGTGGGTACATGCAAAGAAATGATAAAAAAAAAGTTGTATTTGCCAGAGAATTAGGCGTTCCTATTGTAATACATGATTATTTAATAGGGAGATTCACTGCAAATACTAGCTTGACTCATTATTGTCGGGATAACGGTCTACTTCTTCATATACATCGTGCAATGCATGCAATTATCGACAGCCAAAAGAATCATGGCATACACTTTCGTGTCCTAGCTAAAGCATTACATTTGTCTGAAGTTCTATTGAAAGATAATAAAACTATTATTCCTTACGTGATAACAAATATTAGCACTCACAAAAAGCTCTAACTCTTAAAGAAAACTAGGATAGTATAACCTACACCAAAGAGTTCTTATCAATAATCTAAACACATTATTATGATCTTGAACTAACAAAAACTATTCCTAAAGCCACAACAACAAGATGCAAACACATGTATATCTAGGTAAACATGAAAACTCAAAACTAGCTTAAAGGAAAAATTAGCAGAAAAAACCTTACTATAAACAAAATGATTGGACAAGTTTATTTTACATACTGTTATAGTACAACAATGGTCTTCAATCGTAAATCCAACAAAAAAAAAAATGATGTTAGAAATATAAAGAAAAGATAAAGGAGCGTATTTTTTTAAAAAAAATAATCATTATTTTAAAGTGGAAACAAACAATGATTAGATGAATTTTTCACTTTAATTATAAAAAATAGTGAGTTGTAATTTTAGTTATGCCATATTCTAAAACTATTCTAAATCCTTACATTCTTTACATTAGTTTTGTAACCATATATTTTTAAGTTTACTCTCGCCTATAATGTTTCCTTAACAATTATTATTCTCAGATTAAGAACTCTCTTTATTTTTTAATTTGGTGTGGCTAGACCAAAGTTTCATAACATTTATTTTATGTTCAAGATGAAACTACTATTTATTTTAAATATAAATAAAATATTTTATTTATTAAGTAATACTACACTTTTATAATTAAATAAAAAGCAAATTTTTTAACTTAATATTTTTTATCATCAATTAAATCAATTAATCTTCTAGAGAATATTAACACCATCATGCTACAAGAAACACTAAACCGGTTAATACTTATAATTCTAATTCTAAAAATCAAAGTTAAGTTTATTTCTACATATATTGATATTGAAATTTTATGGTAAACAAACATTTTTTTTTAAATAAATCGGATCTAGTTTAATTTAAGTAACCTCCCATACTATTTCACATTTAATTCAAGAGTAATTTTGTGATATTTATTTTAAAGTGAAAAACTGATTTGATCATAATAGATTTTCTTTCACTCAACATAATTATTATACCGTTAAGAATTCTATGATCGGATATTACACACTTGTACCCCTTACACTTATACCCCTTACACTTGTATTCCTTCACCGATGTCTCTATCAGTGACTCGAGATTTTCATAAGAGAAACACTTTACAGATACGTGTCCTACATGTGTCATACGAGTGTCAGTGTTTGATATGAGTATCAGACACTAACACACCATTTAAGAGGAGTGTCCGAGATTCATAGAGAGAAATGGACAAATTTTTTTAGAGGTAACATCAAAAAATTCATGAGAAAAAACCATTATCATTGGAATGGGAAGAGGAGAGTATTTCCTCACTTAACTCTTTACTTAAAATAATAATAATAATAATTATTATTATTAGGGTTAAATATATTTTTCATCATATATGTATTTTCACATGAAATTAATTATTGTTTTTAGTCAAAACTTTAGACCTCATGGAATTCTCATAATAAGAAAAGTATTAGTATTGGTCATAATTAATGTTGTGTAAGTTACAAACAGCTCTTTTGTTAAATAGGAATATGATGTTAGAAATATTTTATATTTACTTATCGTTGAAGTGAATGTTATAATATTATAATATAATATAAACTAAAAATTTATTTATTATGTAAAAAAACTGGTAAAAACTTATTCTAATAATTTTTTTAATACAATATTTATTTATAAGATATAAAATCTGAATATTATAACAGGAGAACAAAATATAACCCTTATTATTATTATATTATATTATATATTATATTATTAAAAAGTTTATACTCAAAGTAATATTATTGATTTCATCTCCATTATTTAGAAAATTATTCATAAACCCTAAAATTAAGAGTAGTAATTACTAAAAAAGTGTGTGATTTAAGTTTTTGGATCACGTGAATGGCACAGAGTCGGAAAGCTAAAACCCTGTGTGCGTGGATCCACCAAACCCACATAAACCCTTCCAATTCTCAACGACCGAAGCCATCGTCACACAGTGAAAGTCAGAGATCTGAATCGATTCTCCGACGCCACGCTATGAGAAGGGTTCCATCCATTCTGTTCAGAACGCTCGCAGCCACACGCGCCACACGCGCCACCTCATACGTCGTCCACAACCGCCTTCTCCACGGCAGCGCCGCCACCGCCGCCGCCCACTCACACAGTCGCCGCTTCTCCTACCTCCTCGCTCCCTTCGCCGCAGCGTCTATCGGCGTCGCCGGCGCCCTCGTCTCTCAGGAAGTCCTCGCCAAGGAGCCTCCGCCGCCCGAGGCTCTTCCACGCGACGTCGTTCTCTACCAGTTCGAGGCTTGCCCTTTCTGCAACAAAGTCAAAGGTAAAACCTAACCGCTTCAAATCTAAACGTTGAATCGTATCATGTTAGGTTCATCGTCACGCGTGAGAATTTTAGATGAATTCGATATTCGTAGATTTGTCACGCTGTACCTGAAATTATATATTTAGAAAGTGTAATTTAGGTCGAGAGATGAAGTTCATTGAGGAAGAATTGACTAGTTTTTAGATTTTATTTTGTTTTGTTTTTTTTACATTTGAAAACCTTACAGAAAAGTCTCAATCTAATGGTTGGATTATGGAATTCAATGTATCGGAGTAAGTTTGACTATTGGTTAATAGGGCGTTTATGTTAAATTCCATGTCCAAATCCAAAGGCTACTTCTAGCTTGTTTGTTTCCATGTTTCAGATGTGCTTTTTCGCGTCCAAGACGTGATTTTAGAAGCTAATAGTTTTAGCGAACACATCCCAAACACGTGGAAGAATGTGGGTTGAGTGGTAGGAGCTTGTTCCTCGGATTTGATAGATTTCTCTATAGTTGTGTCAGAATTTTGAATATAAGCATGGCGACAAAGGAATAGAAAGGGGATGGAAAAAGGACACATTGACAGTCAGTTGTGACTTTTAAATGAGGCTGTATTCACCCTATTGATTTATCTCGCATATAGTGGAGTGCATGGGCTAGGATGATGTTCGTTTATTTTGCTATACATTTTAATTTTATTTATTTTCTGTTGCTTGCATTGAGACTTGGCAGTTTTAGTTTCCTGGTTTCCGCTACTGATATTTTTAATTGCTTTACCAGCATTTTTGGACTACCATGATATACCTTACAAAGTTGTGGAAGTCAACCCTCTTAGCAAGAAAGAAATCAAATGGTCCGAGTATCAGAAAGTGCCGATATTGGTGGTAGATGGCGAGCAGCTAAATGATTCATCAGGTTTCTACATTTTCCCTTGAAATTTGATTCTAAAGTTTTATCATGGACTTGTGCCTATTGAACCACTGTAATTTTTTGTTTAATTTTGCAGCTATAATTGATCAGCTGGGACTTAAGATTCTGTCGAAGAAAATTGCAGATTCAACTTCTGAGGATGAAGAGACAAAATGGCGAAGGTAGGGTCTTCTCTCTTTTATCTTTGTTTTATCTTTTAATGAAGCACATGTCTAATAAATGCAAGAGGGCAAAGTAGCAGAAAATTTTCTTTAAGAATATGATTGGATTTCATTTTTCCAATTATAAGAATCTATTTACAGTTTTGCTCTTTCATTTGTGAACCAATTTAAAAAGAGAGATTGGTGGTGTGAGTGGAAGAGAAACCTTTCTTTCTTCCTCAGTTTTTCTGCCTTTTGTTTGTACTTTACCTCTGGGTTTGAAGAAAATATATTTACTGATGATTTTAAACATTTGGCTTATCTTTTTACATGAAGATTCGACATATAAATGCAGTGTGCTGTTGTGCTATCAATACTTGATTTTTATCACTATGTAAAAACAGTATAAATTAAGTTGCTTGCTGCTCCCTTTGTTTGTGGTGTAGTTAACTTTTTGGCTTTCTTTATGTACAATGACTTCATATTTCAGTAATCTTTTATTACACATTTATGTTAGGAATCTTATGTATCTTTATGGGGTTAGATTTTAATCATCCTAATTTTTCAATTGTTTACTTTTGACTCTCTTGATTTGTGGTTTAGTATTCCCAAAATGACATCATTTTTTCAGTATATATAACAGTTTGCCAATAAATATTTTTGTGGCCACTCTCATTCTTTTTACTCTAACTCTACCCCTGATTGCAGTAAATACCATTCATTTGAGTAAGGTAGGTGTAGAGTGTGAACAGCAGTAGCAGCCAAATATTTTGACAGTTTGGTTGGATTGCAAGATCCAATATGACAACTTGAGTTGCTGTCAGTAATATTTTCATGTTTGAGAAAAGTCAAACAATAAATTTGGGTGAAGTAATTGAATCCATTTTAGCTTTAGCATGTATATCTAAAAGGCTAATTTAACTTTCTCTTCTGAAATAGGTGGGTTGATAACCATTTGGTGCATGTTCTATCACCAAATATTTATCGAAATACATCTGAAGCACTTGAATCCTTTGAGTATATTACTAGCAATGGTAAGTTTGTACTGACCTTTGATTCAGAAATATTTTATTTTATTAGTTTTTAACACCTATTTTAGCATGTGTTATGGTTTATGCTTCTTTCCATTGAGTTTTCTGTTGTATGAATTGCCCTTTTCATATAAGCATGAATTTTAATCAAAATCTGTATTGATGCTGCAACTAAGCTTAACCTATTAGGTGAGGACACTTGAACAATTCTGCATTACAAGGTTATCAATAGCAGATAACGGCTAATGGATTTGAGCCAAAATCTGCCATATAAATATGGCGGATGGCATGACGTCTTATGACGGAAGCCATGGTGGACAATAGTTATCATCACATAACAAAAAGGAAATACAAGAAGACACAATGACACATTACAAAACTAATCATTATCCTCATCCCCCTCTTCTAATTCTAACCCAATATACTCCTGACATTTCCAAATTAACATTTGTCAATCCTCCTAATTTTTCCTCCTCACAACTGTCTTCTCCAGATTCTTCAACTAGAACCTTTTTTCTTTCGTAGTTGAAGTTTCTAAAAACGAATAATTTAAAAAAATTTAAAAGAAAAAAAGTCACAGAACTTTAAAAAACAGCAATTAATAGAAATAGTAGGTTTTCTAAAGAGGAGAAATTAAACCCAGAGAACTTTAACAAAATAGATAACCAAAAAGGAAAAAAACTTTTGTAAAATGAAGAAAGAGAGAGTTAAAAATAGATAACAGTAAAATACAAAGCACCAAATAGAGAAGGAACATTTGTAATGAAAGAGGAAAGGAGAGAAAAAATCAGAGAATGTAAAAAATAGTACCAAATAGAAAATGAACATTTGTAATAAAAGATGAAAGGAGAGAAAAAAATCAGAGAATGTAAAAAATAGTACCAAATAGAAAATGAACATTTGCAAAAAGAGAAAAGGAGAGAAAGCTGTAACAAGAATAAACTGTGAAGAATGTGTGAAAAGAAGGGAGTAAAAAAAGGAAATGGAATGAAGAAGAATAAACAAGAAACAGGAAAAAAAAACTGGATTAATGGATCATCTGAAAAGTCGCTGGAGTTCAGGTCACCCACAAGTCATTGGTGCAGTTCAGGTGTCCAGCACAGGTAACAAAATAAACTTCGAGAAGGAGAAAGCTGCACTACGATTCTGTCAAGTTTAGTGTTGTTGCATTTTCAAGGTTGACATAGAATTAGGGAACATTTTGGCTTTTGGGTTGTTAACTACAGCTCAAGAATGTCATGTCGCAATGTCCATGGTGGATGCCATGACAGAAATGGTGGACAACACTATTTATGTACAGGCGTTGGTGATGGCTGCCAAAACCGCCATGCAATAATGGTTATTTGACAACAATGCTATAGTATATTTCTAGCATGCTCCTTCATGCACAAGTACCCTTTGGGCTTAAAGTGCGAGTAGTGCTGAAATTCACCTTTTATTAGAAGAATGTTGACTCTTAGAATCAAATTCCAATATAAAGGCCCTTGTTCTATGTCATGAACCTACTATTCCAAAAGTTTAAGCATGTCATAACTATACCAGATTTTGATTGAGCAACACGAATAACAGGAAAGTATCTCAATTGACCCAAGTATTTTGTTCAAAAGTGATGAAATAGATGCTCCTTTAACTGCTGAATTATGGTATTATAATTTGCTGTAATGACAACACAGCTACATAACTACAAAATACATTAAAAAATTAGATTAATGCTAATAAATACATAGTAATCCACTCCACCTTGGATCATTACAAATTTGTGTGGTGTATGTGTATGTGTGTGTGTAAATTTTCACACAAGTCTCCCTGCGAAAAGACATTTTTGATATCAAATTGGTGTAAACACTGTGGATAGGAAAACTCATACTGAAGGAGGGTAACATCTAGTCTAGTACATTGAATATCCTATATAGATAGTGTGGGAGATCTCAATCGATTAGAGATAAAGACAAATTATTGTATATAAGTGAGTGCAAATCTCTCTTTACAAACTGATTTTATGAGGTTGAGTTGAACTAAAAGTCCACCTTTTGAGATACATTTGATTGCATTGCACTAACAATGAGCTTGTCTTTCCTAGAGAAAGATTATGAACAAAACCAAAAGCTGGAAGTTTATGTCTAAAGTAGACTTGTTGTGCAACAAAATGAGATGGGGAATCTAAATATTTAGCAGAGGATGACACGCTTTTGATTAAATAACCAATTGCCCAAAACCAAAAATGCTGGAAGTTTATTTGTAAAGTAGACTCGTTAGGAAACCAAATGAAATGAGGAATCTAAAAATTTAACCCAAGATGACACACTCTTTTGTAGTGAGACACCATCTTTTGATTTGTTGCAGAAGATACTTAAGAGGATATCATCTGGGCTTCACATTCTTGCTAATAGTAAAGTATACAAAGTAAACTTTCAAGGTTTGCTTTGTCACTAATGCTGTGATACAGAAATGTGTATGGATGCATGCCCGCATACACACATCAACTTTCTCCCATTTTGACTTGTACAGCAGTGTTCACACATCAAGAATCATCATTTTTTTTTTATGAAAAACACAACATTTTCCTAGTCTGTTCTGTCTTTACTTAATCTATACTAGTGCATTTTCTTATGGTGTGCAAAATTAACACTTTTGATGATTTTCTTTTATCTCTTTCTTTTCCCTATTGTAAATGCAAAGAACACATACAAGGACTTAATCTATCTGCAAAACTCTCTCCTTTCACACCGTGCTTTATCTACTTTCAGCCCATGCATATTATCATGCTTACAAACCCTTAATTTACTTTATTTAAACTTTTTTCTTTAGCCCTGATATATTAAACCGGAAATTTAACGTGTTGTGATATTTTGTTTATATTGATACTTTTAGGAAATTTCAGCTACATAGAAAAAATTTCGGTGAAGTTTGCTGGAGCTGCAGCTATGTATTTTGTGTCTAAGAAGCTGAAGAAGAAATACAACATAACTGATGAACGTGCTGCCCTTTATGAGGCAGCAGAAACATGGGTAGAAGCTCTGAATGGCCGGGAATTCCTTGGTATGTACTCCACTATTGTGTCAAGGAGATTATAATATCAATGCTAAAACATCCATCATTGGATGATACAATGATCACTTCTCTGTCTTTTCAGGTGGCTCTAAACCTAACTTAGCCGACCTGGCAGTCTTTGGGGTTCTAAAACCCATACGGTATTTGAGGTCTGGCAAGGATATGGTGGAGCACACTCGTATTGGTGAGTGGTATGCAAGAATGGAGAGTGCTGTTGGAGAACCCTCCAAGATTAAAGCCTAAAGTCAGTTCTTTTATTCACAGTTTTTTGTCTTCTATTCTATTACTTCCCTTTTGCCGCCATTGGTTGGAAGGGAAACCATTTGGGTTTCTGAGAGAGAACATATTTGGCTCTTTAGAACAATACTACTTACTATGTGGTATTATTAGTGTTATTTATACATAGGCAAGCTTTTGCTGAAATTCATTCTTCTAGATAAATTATTCTTCTGTTATAGGCTGCTGTTATTGTAAAGATTAAACAAAATAAATCTTTCAGCTGTATGAAAGAATAAGTCAACATCTGCCATGACTGTGATATTTAAAACTTTGCTTTTTGATTAATTTTAGAGTTAAATATGGAGTTTGATTTGATCACACTGACCAATCCATGTATATTAAGAATGAGTCCTCTAAAGAGATAGTATTTGTTTTTTTATTTTTTTTTATTTTAGAGAAGGCAAATTTTCAAAGTTAGCCTTTAATTTCAAGTTTATTTTGATTTGGCAATTAACTCCAAATTTTCTTCTTCGAAGTCCTCTCCTTTTGCTTTTATTTATATAACTGTTTAAAGTTATTTTTCTCTTTCAATTTATCATTTTCATGTTTACTATAGTTAAATTGTACTGAATTTATAAAGAAATTATGATAATAATAAAAAGTAACAGTATATCATAATGTAAATTACTTTCCATAACTCAAATATAATTTGGCAGCTCAGATCTATCTATTTATTAAGAATGTTAAGTATTATATTAGAAACATTTATTTATTATTGGGTAAAATGAATTTTACATTTTTGAAAAATTGCAAAATATTAAATACATTCCTAAATAACTTTTCGTATTATTTCCATCCTCTAAAGTCTAAATACAACTTTTAAGATTCCTACAAAATTTAAATATATTTAGATTTTTAATATTAACTGAAAAATGTGAGTGAATTATTTCCTTTAACTGAAAAATGTGATATTCACACATCAATTTTTTATTTATCGTCAATACTAATAATATATTAAAAATATAATTATTTTTAAAGAAGCAAATATAAAACGAATTTTTTTCAAAAAACCTATTTAATATATTTAAAAATTACATAAAACACATTTAATCCCTTATTATACAAAACATAATCACATTAAGAAATGAAATTAACAAAATAAAATTATAAAATAAAATAAAATGGTGAATAAGACACAGACACACTGGTTGAAGTTGCGTGATATCCGTCGGATGAAATCCAACTGTTCCAAAGTCAAAGAAAAAGGAAAGCACATGTCACCTCTCATTCCCCCACAAAAAAACAAAGACAATTCAGAGATCATCTTCTCCTTCTTCCTCTGTTTCCAAGCTTTCTCTATCTCCTTCCACAACCAAAATCCATTTCTGGTGGGTCCCACTTCCACGTTCCCTCTGTCATCTCATTTTTCAATTAACTAACCCTTAATTGATTTCACAATAAACAACTCATTACTCATTATTTTGGATTTGTTTGTTTTTTTTACAGAAAGAAACTGTTATCTTGTCATTACTATAAATTCTAAACAGAATAAAAGAAATGGAGGAAGTGGATTCAATACCAAAGTCTCTGATGGAAAATCTCCTTGGCCTTTTGAGGGTTCGCGTCAAGCGTGGTATCAACCTTGCCGTTCGTGATGTCCGAAGCAGCGACCCTTATGTTGTCATCAAGATGTTCAATCAGGTCTTCTCTTCAATTTTCTATTTTCATTTTAAAAATTCAATCTTTTTGCCTATCCACGCTGGCCCGTGTTGTTAAGTTTCGAGATTTTTCTCCCTTTTGCCTAATTTTTGTAAATATCTTGTTTTCATTTCGAGGTTTTAAATGGGTTAGAGGTTCTAAATTTGTGTCATGTTTTGATTGGTGTTCGACTTACATGATGATCATAACATGGGTGTGTGTGTATGTGTTGTTGTCATCATCATTAGTTCTCAATGCTAGTGTTTGAAATTGAAGCATTTTGGTTGCACTATCTGTGGTGTGGTTGATCATGTTTAAATTAAGGCATTGTTGACCCTCCTCCTTATCTTTTTTTGGTTTGCAGAAACTAAAGACCCGTTTCATTAGAAAGGATGTGAATCCTGAGTGGAATGAAGACCTTACGCTTTCTATTATAGATCCGAATCATCAAGTTAAACTGGTGAGTGGCTGAATTTGTTTTTTTTTTTTTAAATTCAGTTCAGTTCAAAGATAGTGATGTAGATTTTTCTTATTTTGTCTTGGGTTGATGAGATATGTTGTTGATATTAGATGTTAGTCATGCTCTTTCTTGCCTCTTCATTTGAAAAACAAGTTGTTTTCATGTGAATAGAAGTGAGAACAACTCCACAATCTACACAACAAACCTGAACATTTCGAGACTATCTGTGATTGAATAATAGTATATGCAACTTCATGAATTGCTCTATTCTGGTGTATTAAATTTTATCATTTCTTATTTCATGCCTTGAAAAGTAAACCACCTTAGAAAATTGTTGTCTCAAGAATTTTTTTTCAAAGTATTTGCAAACTTCATTTTAGGTTTTGGTTAAGAGTGTGTTTGAAGTGATGTTTGGAACTTCCATTTCAGAGCAAGTCTGTATTAAAACTTAGACTATATTTGGTTTTCTTCAGTTAGGAGGCCTCCAGATATGTTCAAAAAGTAAACTGAAAAAACCTGTTGTTTGGTATTGAGTTCAATTCGATTGTAAACTGAGTTTTTCCTTGAAACTCAATTTGAAATGGAAGTAAAAGAAGGGTTTTGCAAATAAAGTTCATTCAAACTTGAGTTTTCAAATTTTAATTCGAACATGTACTTAGTAGAAGTCTATGTTTGGATTGAAGTTTCCAAAATTAACTTTTGAGTAAATTTAATTTTGTAAATTTGTAAAAGCATTTGACTTATTAAACCAATTGGAAATATATTCATTTTAGAAGTTAGAAAGGAGGTTTTGTTCAAATATGTAAGTGTAGGAAACCAAACACAAACAAACCATATGGACATAAGTTGGAAGAGTCCTAATGGTAAACCAAACATAGGCTGAACTCTTATTGTCAAACATGCTTTTTTGGTAGCAAACTCAATTCTACCTTACTAAACAAAAACTTTTCACTTAAAATCTTGTTTGCCATGCTCAGACATGGGTAATTTGTTCTCAAATAGATAGTGGTGTTCTCTAACCCTGTGGTAAATTTTTTTCTGAGATGTTCTAATGTCTGACAGATCAATTAGAGTACTCATTGATTGATGATCCTTTCTGATTGCAGATCGTGTATGATCATGACACCTTTAGCAAAGATGACAGAATGGGAGATGCAGAATTTGACATCTTTCCCTTTATAGAAGCCTTGAAGAGCAACATAACTGGCCTTCCAAATGGTACTGTAATCAAAAGAACACAACCAAGCGCGGAGAACTTCCTGGCTGATGAGAGCTGCATCACTTGTGTCAATGGCAAGCTTGTCCAAGATATGATCCTTAGATTGCAAAATGTGGAATGTGGTGAAGTGGAAATTCAATTGCAGTGGATTGATCTTCCTGGTTCTAAGGGTATATGATCTTATGAGGTGTTTGTGTATGTATTAACAACTTCATGCATTTTAAGCTGGCTTTTTGCCTTGTACTACTTAACTTGCGGTCAGGTTTACCTAAGACTTGTTGAGGAACAAACTGAACTTGTATTTATAATCCGGTTTGAGATGCTTTAGTACAGTTTTTAACTTTTTTCTTTTTCATGTGTAATCTCTATATATTATCTTCTTCTCCTCTTCTTCTGAATATCACACATCGACTAAAGATTAGACATTTCATAGTATATAAGTATATAAGTGGATACAAATTTCATCTTATAAATCGGTTTTATAAGGTATTTTGGGATGTGTGGAAGCATTATGAAATCTGCTCTCATAAGATGATTATGAAATCTGCATTCATAAGATGATAACAGAAATAATGTCTGCAAACTTTCACTCTGGATCAAGATCAGACAGTAATTGCATAATCTTTGTTATCATTGTTTGTAAAAATTTGTTTCACTTAGAACTGTTTCTAAGTGGTTTAAAGTATTCTCTCTGTATAGAAATTAGATGTACTCATTACTTTCTTGGTGAATGTTTTTGAAGAACAGTTGTATGCATCTTGATGATGAAGGTTTTAATTATTTATTTCATGTTATCTGTAAATAGGAAGAAAGATGAAAATAATGTACAGTATAAAGCAATCATGAGAAGGAAATATTTATATATTCAAGGAGGAAAGACAAATGATTTTCATTGAGTGAAACTTTTACCTTACTCTGCAGTTGGACCTTACACTTATAGAGTAAAAATAGTGAATAGTGCAATGAGTTTTTACACTATTTTTGTATTTATAAGTAATTATTCACAGTAAGCTTTTTGGATTTTAAGTAACTATTTAAAATTCATATTTTCAACAATTAAAATTATCTTATAATTTGAGGTTCTTACAAGTGTAAGCAATCTCTGCAACTTCAGAAAATAATTGAGGTTGAATTACTATTTATAGGACAAAGAAACCATGTAAGAAATGTTCTGTTTCCATGTCTTTAACCTTTCCAAAGACATCCAAGAAGCTTTCAAACAGTTAGCAGCAGCATAGGGGCAGAAGCTATATATATATATATATATATATATATATATATATATATATATATATATATATATATATATATATATATATATATATATATATTTTTTTTTATATTTTTTTATTTTTTTTTTTTTTTATTTTTTTT